>Ga0187875_10000032_pt1 | contig 123044 bp, 111 predicted proteins | sample June2016WEW_17_1_2_FD_132978 | JGI IMG/M metagenome (GOLD analysis project Ga0187875, IMG submission 132978) | Peatland microbial communities from SPRUCE experiment site at the Marcell Experimental Forest, Minnesota, USA - June2016WEW_17_10 | ecosystem: Environmental > Terrestrial > Soil >... | reverse complement strand
TTATTTGGAGCTGGTTCGCTCCTGCCATGCGACGATCGGCCGCAACGTCACGCACAATCTATTTGATCGGCACATCAAGCCGGTTTTTCTGGGCGCGTAGCGCGGATGGATGTACAATTTACATTAGTGTTGGATTCTAAAGTGAAATCCTAGATCGAGTCCGGACGTGCGCCGCACGAAATCCGGATGAAAGGTTGACGGCGAGTATATGAGTTCTTACAGCGCAGGTCCGCAGGGTTTGGAAAACTACAGTCCGCAACAGAAATTTCTGGTTGGCATCGATTCCGATGGTTGCGCCTTCGACAGCATGGAAATCAAGCACAAAGAGTGCTTCTGCCCGAACATTATCAAGTTCTGGGGCTTGCAGCCGATCTCGAAATACGCGCGGGAGGCGGTCGAGTTCATCAATTTGTACTCGAAATGGCGCGGCACGAATCGTTGGCCGGCGTTGACGCTGACGTTCGATCAGTTGAAGGTGCGCCCGGAAGTGATCGCGCGCCACGCCAAAGTGCCTGAAGCGCCAAAAGTGCGCGAGTTTATCGCCTCGGGCAAGCCGCTGAGCAACAACGGGCTGAAGGATTACATGAGGGACCATCCCGATCCGGAGCTGGATCTTGCGATGGCCTGGAGCGTCGCGGTGAACGCCACGATCGCGGATATCGTGCACGATCTGCCGCCGTTTCCATACGTGCGCGAGAGCCTGGAATTTTTGAAGGGCAAGGCCGACGCCATCGTTGTGTCGCAGACTCCCACCGAAGCGCTGGTACGCGAGTGGGAGGAAAACAAGATTGATGGTTTTGTGCGCCTAATTGCGGGGCAAGAGCACGGCACGAAGAAGCAGCATTTGAAAATGGCCGCCACCGGAAATTATGAGCCGGGCCACGTGCTGATGATCGGCGACGCGCCGGGCGATTACGATGCAGCGCGGGCGAACAACGCATTGTTTTTCCCGATCAATCCGGGCCACGAAGAAGCGTCCTGGGAGCGGTTCTACAAAGAAGGCGTGCAAAAATTCATGGCCGGAACATTTGCGGGCGGGTATGAGGCTGGCTTGATCGCGGAGTTCGAGAAGCTGCTGCCTTCGACGCCTCCCTGGCAACATTAAAACACTCACGCGCGAGCGCCCAGCGGAGAAAACGCGGAGAAAACAATGGCGATCGGAATCGGATACACGGACAAATACATGTCGCGCGTCGAAATGATGAAATTCGTCGCCGGCGCGCTGGCGAACAATGCGCTCGCGGGCAAGCGCGTCCTGGTGCTGATTCCCGACGGCACGCGCAGCATGCCGATGCCCACGATGTTTGACGCATTTGAGCAAGTGCTCGGTCCGCACGTCCACGCCTTGGATTATCTGGTGGCGCTGGGCACGCATCCGGCGATGAGCGACGCGCAATTGAGCAAGCTCGTCGGCCGCACGGTGGTGGACGGCAAGGTGGGCCGCAGCACCATCTTCAATCACCATTGGGAGAAGCCGGAGACTTTTACGAAACTCGGCGAGATTCCCGCGGCGGAGATTTCCAAGATCACCGGCGGCCTGCTTTCGCAAGTGGTGCCGGTCACGCTGAACAAGCTAATCCTGGATTACGACCAATTGATTATTTGCGGACCTGTGTTTCCGCACGAAGTCGTCGGTTTTTCCGGCGGCAATAAATATTTCTATCCGGGCATCGGCGGGGCGGAGATCATCAATTTCACGCATTGGCTGGGCGCGGTGATCACCAGTTACAAAGTGATCGGCGCGGGCTACACGCCGGTGCGCGCGGTGATCGATCGCGCCGCCGCATTTGTGCCGGTGCCTGTGCTGTGCTTCGCGATTGTCGTGACGCACGAAGGAATCGCCGGGATGTATTTCGGCTCGCCGGCGGAGGCGTGGGACCAAGCGTCCGCGCTCTCGGCGAAAAAACATATCGTCTATGTCGATAAGCCGTTCAAGCGCGCGCTTTCGATTCTTCCGGAGCTGTATGACGATCTGTGGACTGGCGCCAAGGGCGCCTACAAGTTGGAGCCGGCCATGGCCGATGGCGGGGAAGTGGTGATCTACAGCCCGCACATCACCGAGGTCAGCTACACGCACGGCAAGCTAATCGACGAAATCGGCTATCACTGCCGCGACTACTTCATGAAGCAGTGGGATAAATTTAAGCACTACCCCGGCGGCGTCCTGGCGCATTCCACACACGTTGTGGGCCTCGGCACATACGACGCCGCAACGGGCGTCGAAAAATTGCGCGTTAAGGTCACGCTCGCCACTGGCATCCCCGAAGAGCGTTGCAAGCGTATCAATCTCGGCTACCTGGATCCCGCGAGCATTCGCGTGGAAGAATGGCAAGGCCGCGAAGCTGAAGGCATCATGGTGATCCCGCGCGCCGGCGAAATTCTGTTCCGCATGAAGCCGAAGGACGCCGCCAAAGCGTCGTAGTCGACGAGCGTCGCTACAGTAGTCGAAAATCTATTTCGGCATCGATAATGGAAGCCACGGGCTTACCGTTCGGCCCATTGGCAGGTTGAAATTGCCAGCTCCTCACGGTGTCAATCGCGGCCTTGTCCATCTCCGGCCCTAAACTTTCCGCGACCTTCACGTCGGTCGCCTGACCGTCTGCTTCGACAGTGATGATGAGCGACACAGCACCTTGAATTCTAAATTTGCGTGGGTCTGGCGGGTACACCGGGTTCGGACAGCGGATGCACTTTGGAAATCCGACGCCTCCGACGCCGGCGAAAAATGGGCCGTCTTCGTCTCCCGTTTTAGAAACGGGAACAGATGACTTGCCCGCTTCATTTGAGAGAAGGCTCCCCGGCTTTGGACCTTCGATGCATCTGCCGTTGGCGTAATTGATATCGCTGCCCCATCGAAAAGTCCTATCGATAAAAATGAAGAAGCCAACGAGGCCCCCATCCGAAATGTCGGATTGCCCGGCAGCCCTCCAGCCCACGAAGTAGATCTCGATCGGCTTATCCAGGCACGCCAGGTTTCCGTAAACGAAGCTCCCGTCGCGGTTCGGTTCGTCCTTCAACTTATGAACGACGATTTCGCCATCGCCGTGTGCAAGTGCGGTCAGCAGTTCCCGATGAGACTTTTCGTTTTGCGCGCGTCTAGTACCATCGGGGTCCGCCCAAACCTTGCCAGCTTCTCCGCCGAATGTGCTGACGACCCACTGCTCGAAATCGGGCATCTCCATGCCGGTCACAAGGGAAGCCAGCGCGATGTCGTCTCCGGCCCGTGCGGTTTGCAAGGCCGCCTGGAGAAGTTTTTGCAAGCCAGTCTCCGTGTCTGGGTACGCGGGGGGCGCAACCGACTTTTGTGGACTAGATTGCAGGGGAAGAAGCAAAGTTAAAGCTATCACGAGGATCGAATACTTGAAGGGGCGCGTCATAGACACCACCTTTTCCGGCGCATATCCGCGTCGGCACCGCGTTTCTTACGAGCTTTTCTCTCTCGCTTCGCGCTCGGCGCGCATTTCTTCCATCACGCTTTGGATCAATTCCTTCGCGGTGCGCAATTCGCTGGTCACCATCTGCACGTCCATCATCGGCTGGCGGGGATCGCGCGCGGAATGGCAATAGACGGTGTGCTGGCCGACGAGCACCATGGCATTTGTCAGGCGGTCGAGCGTGACGGCCAAGCGCCCGCGCTGCCTGCCCATCATCGTTTCGTAGTGCTCCAGTTCGTCCTTCAGCTCTTCAAACGCAGACATAGCAAGGTCCCCCGGCGCCGTCGCGCGTGTTGCGCGGATGGAACCGCCCAGCGCACCCTAAACTTTACTACCCCGAAGGCCCCGCCCATAATTCATTGTGAAGCACGAACCGCTGTATGAACGGTTTCAGGCGGTTGGGCCAGACGGCACGGCCCGCCCAGTTGAGTTCCTGAAATCCGGTTTCTTGGCGATGGGGGACCGGCCCGAGCTGTTCTTCTTTCGGGTGGCCGGCGACGAAGCGGTGGTCGGAATTTCGGGCGATGCTCTGCGGCGATTCGAACGCGGCCGCCCGCGCCTCTCGCGCGAGGAAAAGATCGATTTCGCCGGATTATGGCTGAAACGCCAGTGCGAGGCCGGCGCGCCGCTCGATTCGGCGCACCTGATGATTCGCGACGAAGAATTGAGCCGCTTGGCAGCCGAGCTGGGTTTGCAATAAAGCGGATCGAAAAGTGAGGACGAAATGAGACGTTCCGACCTGGTGCAGTCGCCCACGAAGGCGACCGGGGCGCGCACCACGCAGATAGTCTTCGGGGAACGCCAGCACCTTTTGCGCGTTCTCGATTCGCTTGAAAACACTTCGCTGGCCGCGGGCCGCCTGGCGCGCGAGCGCTGTCAACTCGAAGAGCTGATCCACGAGCGCACCAAGGAACTCGACCAGATCAATCCTTCCTGGGACGAAAAAGTCGGCTGGGTTCTCAGTTCCGATTCGAAGCCCGAACTGCTCGAAAAACTCGCCAAGGACGCCCCCGATTCCGATTTCTATTTGCTGCGCCTGATCAGCGAGCACCCGCGCGTCTCCTCGAAGACGCTTGGGCGCCTCGCCAAGCATCCCTACGCCGCGATCCGCGAAAACGTGGCGCGCCATCCCAACGCCGATCCGGCCACGCTCTCCACTCTCTCCCGCGACCGCAGCCAGCCGCTGTGGTATCTGGTCGCGTTCAACCCCAATACGCCCGCGACCCTGCGCCGCAAGCTGCAGGAGCGCCTGCGCAAACTCGGCCAGACCGGCGCCAGCAAGTAACGTCCGAACTCTGGATGATGGGTGCCGCACCCTTCGGTTTTAAGGGTGCGGTTCTTTAGTCCGCCGCGAGGGTGCCCCACACGCCGTAATCCCGTGTGGGGTTCTTCATTTTAGAACCGCATCGCAGAGAGACAATATGGCTCTTTACACTGTAGAATGGACCTGTAGATTGGCCTGATTGGACAACCCATGCTGCCACTACACTTACAACCCGAAAGCCACGTTCCGCTCTATGTGCAGTTGCGGGACCAGTTGCGCGCCATGGTCCACGCGGGCGATTTGCGTCCCGGCGATCGAATTCCAGCCAGCCGCGAATTGGCTTCGCAATTGGGAGTGCACCGCACCACGATCGCCAACGCCTATGCCGAACTGGAATCCGAAGGCCTGATTCAGGGGCACGTGGGCCGCGGCACGTTTATTCGCTCGGCGGACCACGCGCGCAAATTCACCATGCCTCCGCCGCCCGCGCCCGATGATGGCGGCAGCGTGCGCTGGGAATCGCTTTTCGCGGACGAACGTGCCGAGGAGGGCCTGCATCGTCTTACGCGCGCGGTTCCGCCGGGCACCGTCTCGTTTGTCGTGGCGCGGCCGGACCAGGATCTTTTCCCTCTGGATGAATTGCGCACGTGCGTGAACGCCGTGCTGGCGCGCGAGGGAACGCGAATCTTGCAGCTCGGCGCCTCCGACGGTTATCCGCCTCTGCGCGAAGCGCTGCTGGAAATGTTTCGCCAAGAAGGCGCGCCGACGTCGCCGGAAAATTTACTGATCACCGACGGCGGCCAGCAATCGCTCGATTTGCTATCCAGGGCGTTCTTGCGTCCGGGCGATGCCGTTGTGCTGGAAGATCCCGGCTATCCAGGTGCGATCGCGGTTTTCAACGATGGCCGCGTGCGCTGCCTGGGCGTACCGGTGCGCAGCGGCAATGACGCCGGCGAAGCGCCCGGCTTCGACGTCGCCGCGCTCGAAGCCACACTAGCCGCTAATCGCGTGAAGCTGATCCTGCTGACGCCCGATTTTCAAAATCCCACGGGCACTTCGATGCCGCTGGATGCGCGGCGTCGCTTGCTCGAAGTCGCAGCGCGCCATCAAGCGCCGGTGGTGGAAGATCACATCTACGCACGCCTCTACGGCCGCACGGGCCAGCTTCCTTCGCTGCGACAGTTGGATCGATCGAATATCGTGATTCAGATCGATAGCTTCTCAAAGGTGGCGTTCCCGGGGTTGCGCGTGGGCTGGATCGTTGCGCCTGCAAACGTGATCGAGCGATTGAGGGCCGTGAAGCAGGCGACCGATCTGCACTCCGATCAGTTGGCGCAGGCGGCGCTGGCGGAGTTCACACGGCGCGGGATGCTCGGCCGGCACATCGCGAAAATGCGCCGCGTTTATTCGGAGCGCCTGGGCGTCGTGCAAGAATCGCTGAAGCGCTTCATGCCGCACGAGGCGCGCTGGACTTCGCCGCAGGGCGGGATGTGCGTGTGGGTGGAGCTGCCGGCCGGCTTCGATGCCAGCGAATTGCTGTTTCACGTGCGCGAGCGCGGCGTGGATTTCGCGCCGGGGCGATATTTTTATTGCCAGAATCACAGGCCGAATACGCTGCGCCTCGCCTTCTCCGGCGTTGAGCCGGCACAGATTCGCCGCGCCATCGCCACGCTCGGCGACGTGTTGAAAGCGGAGATGCGCAAGCGCCAGCGAGTCTCTCGCCGCGCGGAGCCCGCTCGCGTGGCGCTAGTTTAAAAGTTTTCTGAACGAGTTCTGATTGTACTGACCGAGGAGAAACGCCGTGACCACCAATCCGAATGGCAGCGATAAATCGAACGCATCGAGCAACGGCAACGCAACCGACCTGTGGCGCGTGAAAGTCGGCCTGGCCGAAATGCTGAAAGGCGGCGTGATCATGGACGTCACCACCGCGCCGCAGGCCGAAATCGCCGAGCAGGCCGGCGCGTGCGCCGTGATGGCGCTGGAGCGCGTGCCCTCTGACATTCGCAAGGAAGGCGGCGTGGCGCGCATGGCTTCGCCGCGCATCATCCGCGAAATCATGAAGGCCGTCACGATTCCGGTGATGGCCAAAGTGCGCATCGGCCATTTCGCCGAAGCGATGGTGCTCGAAGCGCTCGAAGTGGATTTCATCGACGAAAGCGAAGTGCTTACGCCCGCCGACGAGGAAAATCACGTTTGGAAGCACGATTTCAAGGTGCCGTTCGTTTGCGGCGCGCGCAATCTGGGTGAAGCGCTGCGGCGCATCGCCGAAGGCGCGGCGATGATTCGCACCAAAGGCGAAGCCGGCTCCGGCAATATCGTTGAGGCCGTGCGGCACATGCGCACGATCGTCAGCGAGATTCGCCGCCTGACCACGCTGCGCGAAGACGAATTGGTGCACGCCTCAAAAGAATTGGGCGCGCCGCTGGAACTGGTTCGCGAAGTTGCGCACACAGGCAAACTGCCTGTGCCGAATTTTTCCGCCGGCGGAATCGCCACACCGGCCGACGCGGCGCTCGTGCGCTTCCTCGGCGCCGAAGCCGTCTTCGTCGGTTCCGGCATCTTTAAATCTTCCGATCCCGAAAAGCGCGCCAAGGCCATCGTGAAAGCCGCCACGCACTACGAAGACGCGAAAGTTGTCCTCGAAGCCTCCGAGGAACTCGGCGAAGCCATGAAGGGCCTGGACATCCGCCAACTCGATCCGAAAGATTTAATGCAAACCCGCGGATGGTAGATGGCGCAGCCGACGCCCAAAATCGGAATCCTGGCGATCCAAGGCGATTACGAAGCGCACGCCGCCGTGCTCAATCGCCTGGGCGTCGCGCATACTCTCGTTCGCTGGCCGCGCGATCTTGAATCGCTCGACGGCGTGATTCTGCCCGGCGGCGAAAGCACCACAATGCTGAAATTCCTCGGCGAAGAGGGGCTGGACCGCGCGCTCGTCGATTTCGCCGCGCGGGGCCGCGCGATCTTCGGCACGTGCGCCGGCACGATCCTGCTCGCGCGCGAAGTCAAGAATCCGCCGCAGCGCTCGCTGAATCTGCTCGATGCCGTCGTATTGCGCAACGCCTACGGCCGCCAACTGGCCAGCGATATTCGCCACGAGCCCACCACTTTGCGCGACGCGCCGCTCGAAATGGTCTTCATCCGCGCGCCGATCATTGAAAGCGTCGGCCCGAAAGTCGAAGTGCTGGCGCGCAGCGCCGCGCTGCCGGTGCTCGTGCGCCAAGGCGCGATCCTCGCCGCAACGTTTCATCCCGAACTGACGCCGGACGCCGCGGTCCACGAAATCTTCGTGCGCATGGCATCCATTGCTACCGCGCCCGGCCAGCACGCCGCCGCGCGCACGGCAAATTCCTGATGCACCGCAAATTCACGCCCGCGCAAAAGACAACGCCGAAGAAAACCAAAGTCTTGTTTATTTGCCTCGGTAATTCGTGCCGCAGCCCGATGGCCGAAGCCATCGCGCAACATCGCTATCCAGATTTGATCGAGCCCTCAAGCGCGGGGCTTACGGCGCTCGGCTCGATCGCGCGGCCAACCACCGCCGTACTGGCTGAGCGCGGCGTTCCGTCGGCCGGCCTTTCGTCGAAGCCGCTCACCCAGCACGCGCGCCGCGCCGCCGATCTGATCGTCAATATGAGCGGCCGCCCCGGCGCGTGGATGTCGCAAGATGGCGGGCCGCCCGTTGAAGATTGGGCCGTCGGCGACCCGTACGGTTCCGAGCTTGACGTTTACCGCGAAATCTGTGATGACATCGAGTCACGCCTGAAGGATTTGGCGATTCGCCTGGATCGCGCCTCGAGGCAGGCCAAGAACTGATCGCGAAGGGAATCGTCGCAACCAAACATGCCGCGCGAAAAAACCAGCGTCTCCCGCGAAGATTATCTGAAGGCCATCTGGGAAATGGTCCACGAAGGCGGCACGCCAATCAGCGCGCGCCTCGCCGATGAATTGGGAGTCACGCCGCCGGCCGTCACCTCCGCGCTCAAGCGCCTCACGCGCGACGGCCTGGTGCGCGTCGAGCACTCCAGCGGACGCATCGCGTTCACGCCGCGCGGCCGAGCCGAAGCCGCGCGCTTGGCCCTGCGCCATCAGCTCGCCGAAAAACTGCTCACCGACGTCATCGGCCTCGATTGGACGCGCGCACATGTCGAAGCCGAGCGGCTCGAGCACGGCATCTCTCCCGAAGTCGAGCGTTTGCTCGTCCGCCGCCTCGGCACCAGTGGCACGTGCCCGCATGGCGTTCCCATGTCCGGCGGACTCGAGCGCTTGCGCCGCTCCGGCGCCATCCCGCTCGCCGACGTCGCCGTTCCCGGTACAGTCGAAATTCTTTCGGTGTACGAGAAGGACGCCCGCTTCCTGGAATTTCTCGACGGACTGCGCCTCCGCCCCGGCACGCGCGTCCGCATCCAAGCGCGCGAATACGACGAAACCATGACGCTCGAAGTCGAAGGCCGCCGCCTGCACCTCGGAAAGCCGGCTACCAGTCGCATCTGGGTCCGCGAGCATAGCGCCCGCGCGAACGCCCGCGCCAAGCCCGCGCGGTAACGGCCGAGTCCCGAACTTAGGATTCCAAAAGAATGCTCGGCCGCTTCCTGGCGATTGAGAGCAGCTTCAGAGCGGCGTGTTGAGGTTGCCGCGTACCTTGCTCCCAGCTTTCCACTGTATTTGCGCTTACGTTCAGGAATTGTGCGAAGCGGCTCTGGCTCGCGTTCAAAGATTTTCTGATCCTGCGAATCTCACGCGGAGCAAACGCTCGCGGCGGTGCCGGTAGCTCCGTAACGCGCAGATCGATGCGCTCGCCCTCTTCATACCGCACCGCGTCGCTAAGCGCTCTCTCCAGGTCGCCAAACACTCGGATCTTCTTTTTGGCTCTCGCCACGGGTCGCTCCCTAAGCTTCCTTGATTTTCGCAACTAGTTCTCTCACGCGGCCGCGCTCTCCGGGGCTCAGGTCCTCTTGTTCGTTTTTGTCCAGGAGGAACAGCAGGTGGACGTGGCTGCGATGTTCAAGATACAAATACAAATACCGGTAGCCGCTCCGCTTTCCCTTGCCACGGCCGGGATTCGTTGCGCGGGCCTTGCGAATCCCGGCAAGTCCTTGAACGATTTGCCCGCGATTTGGATTTGCCAGCAGGTCGTCCTGAATCGCCAGGAGGACCGCATCGGCGGCATCCCCGGCCAATTCTTGCAGTCTCCGCGTAAAGACGAGCGATTCAATAAATACCACACTGTGAGATATACCACACGGTGGTAGAGCAAGTCAACAAATGGGCGGGTCGTTCGAACGCGCTGCGTAAGAGTGGAGGCTAGCCCGCTCGGTCCACAAACTCCTTGCATATGATCGGTCGAGAATCACAAAATGGGCACACTATGAAAAACGTATTGTTGATCGGCGCCACCGGCAACTTTGGTGGCAGGATCGCCCGGGAACTTGTGGCACGCGGAGCGAATCTGCGCGCGCTGGTGCGGCCGGCGAGCCGCGCGAAACTCACGCCCGAGATCGAATCTCAAGTCGAGATCGTCGAAGACGAAGCCCTGGCTTTCATCGGCATTGAGAGCGTCATCTCCGCGGTGCAGGGCGGCCCGGACGTCATCGTCGGCGCGCAACTCGGCTGGCTGGCCGCCGCGCGCCAGGCCGGCGTGAAGCGATTCATCCCGTCGGACTACAGCTTCAATATATTCGGCCTTGCCGAGGGCGAGAATTTCAATTCCGATTGGCGTCGCGAATTCGCCCGCCGCGCCGCGGAACAAGCGGGCCCAGTTGAGGTCGTGCACATCCTGAACGGCGCATTTTTGGATCGCGGCGTGCTCTTCGGATTCCTCGGCGCGTTCGACTTGGAAAAGGGCGAAGCCTACCTGTGGGGCGACGGCAATCAGAAGATGGAATTCACCACCTACGCCGACACCGCGGCGTACGTCGCGGAAGTGGCTCTGGCGGATGCGCCGATGCCGCGCGAGTTCTTCGTGGCCGGCGATTCGCTAACATTTCACGGGTTGGTCGAAGCGACCGCCAGCGGTCTTGGGCGTCCGATCGCCGTGAAGAGGCTTGGCACGCTCGATGACCTGAACGCGGAGATCGTGCGCCGCTTGCAAGCCGAACCCCGCAACATGTTCGCGTGGCTACCACTGATGTATTGGCGCGCCATGCTGAACGGCAAAGGCAAGCTCGGCCCGCTGATGAATTCCACGTTCCCGGCGATTCATCCCACCGGCGTGCGCGAATACGTGAAGCAGATGGCTTCGGCAAAGTCGTAGGCGGAGTATCGCAGCACTAATCTCCGAAGCGAGATCTGCGAAATGGTTGCTGAAGCGCGGGCCGTTTGAAACGCTGTTTCGCTGCATCGCAACTTACGCCCTATCGACGCAACTCGGCGGAACAACCTCTGTCGGCCTCGTACGGGCGACTCAAGCCCTGGGTGTTTTTTACCCATTCGATTCGAATACACAATCGAAATATATTGACGTAGTGGTACTCTTCGTGCTATCGTAACATATGATTTGCGAACGAACTTTCTCGCGCGCTGCGCCCGCACCTCGCGACGCTGCGAGGTGCGCTGTGGGGTCGAACTTTCTGTCCGTAGGGGCAGAGCCGAGCACCCGATCAAGGGTGCGAGTCCCGAGCCGACGGCGAGGGATCTCTCCTAATGCCCCCGGGCTTGTCTCTGCCCACTTTTTATCGTGTGCGAAACACCGACGATGCACGCCACCTAATTCGCATTCGTCTGCAAAAATCGTCGTTCCAAATCCTTCATTTTCAATTCATTGCAAGGCAGTGTACATCTTGTTGAAAATACGCCATATCAATCCGTTTGTTTTCACACTCATGCGCACTCTTTCCCGGGAAGTCCCGTGTTATGAATAAACTAACAAAACATACCCGGGGGTGTGGGTACCCCTCCGCATTTTGTCAACCTGGACGGGCCTGCAACCTCCGTTTCGGCCCCCCTCTATTGGGCGGTCCGCCGTGCCGACGGGGAATTGCGGTATCCTGATGATGTCAGCAACATGAGGAGGCCATCGTGGCAACTGAAGCCCAAGCAATCGATTTGAGACATCCGATCGGCAGGCTGCAAAGAGTATCGACGCTTTCGCCAGAGGAGCGGCGCGTCGCCATCGAGCACATCGCGCAAGCGCCGGGCTTGCTCAGCGCCGCGGTCGCCGGCCTGACCGCCGAGCAACTGGACACGCCCTATCGCGACGGGGGCTGGACTGTGCGCCAGTTGGTGCATCACGTGGCGGATAGCCACATGAACGCCTACATTCGCTTCAAGCTCGCGCTCACCGAGACCGAGCCGACGATCAAGCCGTACGAAGAAGCGTTGTGGGCCGAGCTGCCCGATTCCAAGCTGCCGATCGAGATCTCGATTGCGCTGATCACCGCACTGCATCAGCGCTGGGTCCCGTTGCTGCGCGGCATGAAACCTGAAGATTTCGCGCGCACGCTGCGCCATCCGGAGCTGGGTTTGGTCACGCTCGATGGCAACTTGGGAATTTATTCCTGGCACGGGCGTCATCACACCGCGCATGTCACGGCGTTGCGCGCGCGCAAGGGTTGGAACTAGTGTTGCGTCGGGCATTTTCGGAGTCGTGCTCTTTAGGAGGCCGGGGCTTAAGGCCCGGCGTCACGGCCGTCTTATCACTGGGGCTTTAGCCCCTGAAGAAGATGCTGCGCGCTCTCGGCACTTACTGGACCCTAGCCAAGGGCTACCGCGTGCGCCCCTGGGCCAGTCCGTACATTCGCTGGCGTCTTGAAACGTTGCTGGGCGGCGATATGCACGCGTTGGGCCCGGCGCGATTTTTCAGAATCGCGTGGCGCGAGCGCCGGCGCCTTTCGAGTTTTCTCGATTGGACCGAAGAGCATCGGCATCGTTTGTGATTTGATTTTCGGCGGATGATCATGCAAGAGCTGCGCATTTTTCAGAAGACCGAATCGCTGCACGAAGCGCGCTGGTGGGAACCGGAGCCCGCGGGACGCGTTCACTGCTATTTGTGTCCGCGCCACTGCCACATCGGCGAAGGGCAAAGCGGCTTCTGCTTCATCCGCGTGAATCAGGGCGGCAAACTTTACAGCCTTGGCTACGCCTCTCCCGCGGCGTTGCAAATCGATCCCATCGAGAAAAAACCGCTCAATCATTTTTTGCCCGGCACACGCGTATTTTCGATGGGCACCGCGGGATGCAACATGGGGTGCTTCTTCTGCCAGAACTGGGACATCTCGAAATCGAAGCACGATCAGGTGCATTCGCGATTCGTTCCGCCGGAAGACGTCGTCGCGCTGGCGATCGAGAACGGCTGCCGCTCGATCGCGTTCACCTACAACGAGCCGACGATTTGGGGCGAATACGTAGTGGATATCTGCTACGCGGCGCGCGCCGCCGGTCTTGCGACCGTGATGGTCACCAATGGATATATCACGCGCGAAGCTTTCCACGATATTTACGACCATGTGGATGCCGCGAACGTGGACCTGAAAGCGTTCACCGAAGGATTCTACGGCCGCACAACGCTCACGCACCTGCAGCCTGTCCTCGATACGCTAACGTGGCTAAAAAATGAAACCGAGGTGTGGTTCGAGATCACCAATCTCATGATCCCCGGGCTGAACGACGATCCCGCCGAAACGCGCAAATTGTCGGACTGGATTCTCGATCACCTCGGCCCGGATATCCCGCTGCACTTCACAGCTTTCCATCCCGATTTCAAAATGCGCGACAAACCGCGCACCCCGCCTGAATCCTTGCATCGCGCGCGCCGCATCGCGCTCGACGCGGGCCTGCACTACGTCTATGAAGGCAACATCGTCACGGACGCCGGAAACACCGCGTGCCCCGGCTGCGGCCGCATCGTCGTGCGCCGCAGTTGGCACGAGGTGCTGCAAAACCGCCTGCACGATGGGAAATGCCCCGGTTGCGCCACGGCGATCCCCGGCCGCTGGACGAGTGGCTCGGCCGAGGCGCGGGCGGCAAGCAGCTCCGCCGCGAATCGTACGACCGCGGGCCGTTACGCCGATTGGGATCTCTGAGGTTTTGATTTGTAGAGGGGGGCTTGCCACAGCGGATGTTCGACTTGCCTCCGCCCGCGGTTCGCGCGTGTTGGCTCTAGCCGCGGTGGCCGATTCCGCGCAGCGCCAACGAAATCTCCGTGAGCGAGGTCGGCCGGCCTTGCGCGGCGAAATACTCGTCGAGATCGAGATCGGGAAATCCGCGGCGCATCAGCATCGCCGCAATGCGTTCGCGAGTCGCGACGCGTCCGACGCCCTGAATGTCGCGCAGCGCGGCGAAAATCTCGGCGTGCTCGGGCTCCACGAACTGATGCGTTGCAAGCGCATTCAGAATCGTGCCGCGCAGCGAGCCCGAAGTATCTGTCCGGCACAGCGCACGGATTAGCACGCGTTCGTCCGCGCCGCTCATGGCGTCGCTCCTAAGCGCTTCAGCGCCGCCTGCGCTTCGGCGTTGGACGGGTCAGTCTCAAGTCCGGCGCGATAATCCTTGATCGCGTCGGCGGTGCGCCCATCGGCCGCTTCGATGGCGGCGAGCGCGAAATGGCCGTGGCTGTCGTATTGGAAAAGTTTCACGGCCATCTTGAATGCCTGTTCCGCTTGCGCCGTCCGGTTCCACGATTGATAGATGTCGCCGAGTCCATCGTACGCATCCGCCACATCGTCCTCGGCTACGGCATCCTCGAATTGCGTTTTGGCTTCCTGCAATCGTTCATGCTTTTGCAGGAATTGTCCGTAAGCGAGATGGGCGTTCGACGCATACGGATCGAGCGTGACGGCGAGGCGATATTGCCAGTCAGCTTCGGCATCGCGATCGATGGATTCTAGCATTTCCGCATACAGGAGATGCGCGTCCATATAATCGGGGCGGATGCGGATCGCACGCTCGAAAAATTGCTGCGATTCGGTGTAGCGCTGTTGCCTTTGGCGCAGCAAGCCAAAATCCACGAGCGTGAAAACGCTGCGCGGCCCCGCCGCGAGCGCCTGATCCCATTCGCGTTCCGCGGCCGCTGGATTTCCTTTGTTGAAGTAAACGGAGCCGAGGTTTGAGCGGATGAGGCCGGCATCGGAATCTGTTGCGAGCGTCTGCACGAACAGAGCTTCTTCGTCGCGCCAGTCGCGATTGCGCCGCACGGTCCGGATTCCGCCGAGCAGCGCAGCCGCGCACACAGCCACGGCCACGGCCGTGCGAGCAATCACCGGGATCCGCGCGTTGCTCCATACGCGCGAAACGCACCATCCCACCAGCCAGCAGAATCCGACGGATGGTAGATAGAGATAGCGTTCGGCAAAAACACTGGCGGGCATCCAGCGTGCGTTGAGGACCGGAGCCAGCGTCACGCCCATCCACAAAAGTGAAAATGCGGCGGTGCGCGCGTTTTTCCACAACCACAGGAAAGCAGCGCCGCACAAAAAGAGTCCCGCTAGACCGTACAAGACCCGCGGGTCCGTCCACTGGCTGCTTTTGTAGAAAACGTAAAAAGCGGATAGACGCGCCGGCCAGATGAGTTTGCCGAGATATTGGCCCACGGAGGCGATGGCCGAAAGAACAACTTCTTTGCTGGTGAGGCCGGTGCGCGTGCGAACCGCGGCCATGCCGCCGAGGTAAGTCAATCGAATCAGGATGTAGATTCCGGCAAGAATCCACAGCGGAAGATAACGCGAAATCTTTTCGCGCGTCGAAGTGGCGTCGCGGTCCTCGCGGAAGAAATGCTCGTAAGCCATCAGCAGGGCCGGGAGGGTTATCGCTTGTTCTTTTGAAAGCAACGCGAGCGCGTAGACTCCGGCGATCGCGAACCGGCGCCCCAATTGCGGACTGTGCGTTTGTTCGGCCGAGGCGCTCGATAGGCCGAGGTAGAGAGAGAAGGTCACCAGGAAAAACACTGCCAATTGAAGATCGGTGAGGGCGGCAATCCAGGCGACCGATTCGGTGTGAATCGGGTGCAGCGCAAACAATCCGGCCGCAACCAAGGCCGCGGTGCGATCGTGAAACATCCGGCGAGCAACCCAATACACCAAGCAAACCACCCAGGCATGCCAGGCGATGTTGATGAGATGAAAACCAAACGGCACCGGGCCAAACAGTTTGTAGCAGAGCAAATAATCGAAGGTCATCAATGGCCGGTAGTAATTTGTGACGCCTTGCGCGCCCTGGAACGCCCAGACAGTAGTGGTGAAAATCTCGCGCAGGTGGCGAAAACTGTGAACGAAAGGATTGGCCATCACTTGGAAATTGTCGTCGTAAACGAAACCTGAAAAAAGTGTGTTGGCGTAGGGTAGAAAAGCGAGCAGCAGTAGGATCAGGATGTCCCAAGCGGTGTTATCGACGCGGGGCTTTCGTTGCGCAGGCGCGCGCGTGCTCATCCGCACACGAATCGAAGCTGGCGTCCATCGAGGCATACCGCCATGCTACGGGAGGGCAACGCCGGAATCTAGCGTCGGATTGCGCGTGTTCCGAGCCGCGCAACCGTGCATTTAAGAATTGCACGCGCGGCTGCCCCGGGCTGGCGCGCCGTGCGGGCAATCGTGCTAGAATTTTCGCCGTTCGTTGAATTGTGAAGGAGTCGCCAACCGGCGCATCGATGGATTCAGCGCAAATCGGGCATTACCAGATCATTGACAAACTCGGCGAAGGCGGCATGGGCGTGGTGTACAAGGCCATGGACCTTTCGCTTGGCCGGTACGTGGCGATCAAGATGCTCGCGCCGGAGTTGGTCGCGAACCGGGAGTTGCTGGAGCGCTTCCGCCTGGAGGCCGTGGCGCAGGCGCGGCTTTCGCATACGAATATCGCGACGCTGCACGCCTTCGAGCAAGTGGGATCGACGTGGCTGATCGTGATGGAATATCTGGACGGCGAAAGTTTCGCGGACATGGTTGCGCGGCGCGGACCGATTCCCGCGGCGGAAGCGGTGCCACTGTTCCGGCAAGCGCTTTTGGGCATCGGATTCGCGCATCGCGCGGGAGTGATTCATCGAGACATCAAGCCCAGCAACATCATGGTGACGACATCCGGAATTGTGAAGGTGATGGATTTCGGTATCGCCAAAGTTATGGGCGGGCAACGGCTGACGAAAACCGGTACGCGCGTCGGAACCGTCGCGTATATGTCTCCGGAGCAAATCCGCAATCAGCCGGTGGATATTCGGTCCGACATTTACAGTTTGGGCGTGACTCTGTTCGAGCTGCTTTCGGCGCATTTGCCATTCGAGAGCGAAAGCGATTTCCAAGTGATGTCCGACCACGTGAGCACGCCGCCGCCGCTTCCGACGCGCTACTACCCATACATTCCGCCGGGCGTCGAGAAAGCCGCGCTGGAAGCATTGAATAAAGATCCGGACCAGCGTTTCCAGACGTGCGAGGCGTTTGGCGCGGCGCTCGAGCATCCGAGCGGCGTCGCGGATGTTCGCGCGGATGTGCGGCAGACGGTGACGCCGATACCCATCCCAACGCCGACGCCAACTCCACCGCCACGGCCAACATCGGCGCCGGCGCAGGGCGGCTGGCTGGATCAGATCAAGTCTCAGGCAGTGGCTCCAACACCTGGCGCGCCGACGCCGGTGCCTTTGACGCAAACGCAGCCAACGTGGCCGCCGCCGGACCCTCTGATGCAAACGCAGCCCACGTGGCCGCCGCAGCCGGGAGCGCAGGCGCCCGTGCCCACGCCGCCACCGCTGACCATATCTGCGCCGCCGGAGAAGAAACGCTCGCCGTGGCTATACGTGACGCTGGGAGTGGTGGGCGGGATCCTGGTTCTCTTCGCAATTCTCTTCGTGATCGGATTGATCTACAACCACCTGAATTCCAACAGCAGCAATTCAACGACGGGCACAAGTTCGGACACGAGCACAAGCACGAGTACGGGCACAAGCACCAGCGCGGGCGGGAACATTTACAGCAATCCGACTGGCAGCACGACATCTACCACGCCTTCGGCGCCATCGTTCGTCGCGAAGCAGGTGCTTACGGCGCAGGCCGGACAGATCTGGGACACGGCGTTGAGTTCGGATGCGAGCATGTTGGTTTCCGGCGAAGACGACAAGACCATTAAGTTGTGGAATCTTGCGACCAACGATGTACGCACACTTTCCCGGCAGGACGGCCCGATTCTTGGCGTGGCTATGACGCCGGATGGGCAGCAGGTGGCCAGCGCTTCCCGGGACAATTCACTGTTCACGTGGAACACGGCGAATGGAAACGCCTTGATGAAATTTCCCGGCAATTTTCCACTGTGGACTGTGGCTTACAGTCCGGACGGCAGCGTGATCGCCGCGGCGGGAGATGGAAAGACAATTTCGATGTGGTCGCTTCCTTCCGGAAAATATCTCGGCGCCATGCAGGACACGGGTGGGCAGATCAATCGCATTCGATTCAGTCCCGATGGCCGGCTTTTGGCCGGAGGAGGCGACGACGACATCGTGTATCTCTGGAGCGTCGCGGATCAAAGCGAGGTTGCCGAACTTAAAAGCCACACGAGCAATATTCTTTCCGTGGCGTTCAGCCCAGACGGAAGCCATTTGGCGACTGCCGACGCCAAGGGGAACATTTATTTGTGGAATGTGGGAACGGGGACGCTAGCGCCTTCTAAAATGTTCGCTTCCAACGATGGGGCGGCCGTCAACGATCTGGTTTTTACGCCGGACGGAAATTATGTGATTTCGGCAAGCGACGACAAGAATATCGGCGTGTGGGACGCTTCGAGCGGCAATCAGGTGACAACACTGACCGGACACACCGATTCGGTGCTGAGCCTTTCGCTGAGCCGCGATGGAAAATTATTGGTTTCGTCGAGCAAAGACGGAACGATCCGGCTCTGGCAACTATCGAACGGGCAGTGACGCTGGTCTACGCTTGAAGGGGGGCGCGAGCAGCAGGTCGTTGCTTTGATCGGGTTTTCTTCCGGGTTTCTTTGGCCGCCCATTCCTTGAATAGCGCCTCAAACTCTTCGCGCGTGTAAACGCCTTTGTGTATCAGGAGGCTATTCATTGCATAGATTGTGGCGTGGAAACGATCGTCCTTGGTGAGAATATCGATGGCTTCCTCAAATGACATAGGCATCTCCCGATAGAAAGCAACGAGTCGTTGGACGGATTAGTCTCACGCCAGCGCCGAACCCAGGCAAAAACTTTCAGGGAGTTCCGGTTCCTGCCGATGCTGTGGTCACCGGCGCGTAGTAGCCCTGCTTTGCGGTGACGGTATAATCTTTGCCCGGTTTGCCGAAGCTCGAAATTAACGAGACGTCGATTTTGCGGTAGCCGCCCGCGGTCGATTTGTTGCTGGAGTAGTAGCCGATCGTGTAGCGCGTTTTCAGGCGATCCATCAGATCTTGGAAGGCTTTGTCGAGCGAGCCTTCCTTCTTCACGTCGAAGACTTCTCCACCCGATGCGTCTGCGACTTTCTGCACGTTGACGATGTCTTTCGAGCTGGCCTGGGACTGGCCACCACCGCCGCCACGACCTCCGCCTCCGCCGCCGGGATAACCACCACCACCGCGACCGCCTCCGCCGCCCCCGGGCCAGCCGCCTCCGCCACCACCACCGCCGGGCCAGCCGCCGCCCCCGCCACGACCTCCGCCGCCGGGATAACCGCCGCCACCGTGGCCGCCGTGCTGATATCCGCCGCCGTGGTCGCCGTAGACTTTCAGGCTGTAGACCGGAGTGTCGGATTCGAGGACGGCTTGCAGCACGCCGTCGGGCGTGGTGGAGCCGGCGCGGGTGCCGACGTTGTCGCTGATCAGCACGATTACGCGGCGCATGCCACGAGCATTGGCGCGGAGATACTCGGCGGCGCCGTAGAGAGCGTCGTTGATGTTGGTTGAGCCGCCGGCTTGCAGCGAGTCCAGCGCGTCGCTGACTTTCTGTTTATCGCGCGTGAGCGGGATAACTTTGGTGAGCGCGTCGGTGAAAGTGAATAGCGCCACCGAATCCTCGGGCTTGAGGGATTGGAGCGCAACTTCCGTCGTGTCTTTCAGAGATTCAAGGTACGGCGAGATGGATGTGCTCAGGTCAATCACCAGGGCCATCGCCAGCGGCAATTGATCTTGGTCCAGGTGAACGACCTGTTGCGCTTGGCCGTCCTCCTGGAGGACGAAATCGGTAACTTTGAGGCTGGTGATGACCTCGCCGGTCGGCTTGCGCATCGTGACGTCGACAAGCGTCAGATTGACGTCCACGCGGATCGCGCCGGGGCCGGGAGTGGATTCTTCGGCTTGAGATTGCGCGGCGGGCTGTGGCGGCGCGGGCTTCGGCGCCGGGGCCGGAGGCGGCTGTGGCGGCGCGGCCATAACGGGCCCGGCGTCAGCTTGGGCGAGCGCGGGTTGCGACGGCATCACGATGAGCAGGCAGGCAAGCGCGAAGACGATCGCGGTCGGGGCAAGAAAGGGTTTGCGAATCACAACTGGGATCGTGAACATGGCAAATGTTTTGCGGCGAACCTCGCAGCGGAGAATATCACACACTTAGAGAGCGGGGCCGTGGGGAAGGTTGTCTCCAGCGTGCCGTGCGGGGCGCCGCGGCGCTGGCGGGACGCGGCGCATTCGGACTGAAAGTGAATCCCGCAAGAGGCGCGATAAAAAGCTAGGCGGTTCCGAACGATACTAGCGTTTTAGTGATGGAAGCGGCCGACGGCGACGAAGCCCGCGAGGACGAAAAGAACAAACTGCACGTACACCTGCTCGTTCCGCTTCAGATGATAAATCGCGGACGAAATCATGAGGGCCGCCAAGCCAATGGCCGCGAGCGGCGTCAACCACGTGGCGACGCGCATAGCCGACGGCACGATCACCGCGGCGGCTCCGACAAACTCGCAGATTCCGAGGAAGGTCACCGTAGCCTTGGAGAGTCCGAGGCCGCAGTTGGGCGACCGGTCTTGAGCAGTGAGTTTATATTTCTCGAATGCAAAGAGCTTCATGTATCCGGCCAACAAAAATGCGATGAAGAGAATTCCTTGAGCAATCCATAAAAGAATATTGAGTGCGTTGAGCATTGCGTTTCGCCCTCCGTGGAGCGCGGTACCGCAGCACCCCATATTATTGCCTGAATCGATGGTTGGTTCCGAATGGTTTGCTCTGAGCCGCCCGGGCCGGCCGCCGCGCGCGGCAGCTGTGCCGCGTGTGATAAAATCCCGCAGCCGCTGCGATTGCTGGACTAGGAGCCCTGGCTCGATGGCTCACGACGTTTTCATAAGCCACTCCGCGAAGAACAAGACCATTGCCGACGCCGTTTGCGCGACGTTGGAAGCGGAGGGCATCCGCTGCTGGATTGCTCCCCGAGATGTGACCGCCGGAATGGAATGGGGCGAGTGCATCATCGAAGCGATCGAGCAGGCTCGCGTGTTGGTTTTAATTTTCACGGCCGATGCGAACGCTTCGCCGCAAATTCGGCGCGAAGTGGAACGCGCTGCCAATCGTGGCGTGGCGATTCTGCCGCTGCGCGTGGAAGACGTCGCGCCGGGCCGGGCGCTGGAGTATTTCATCGGCAACGTTCATTGGCTAGACGCGCTGACGCCGCCGCTTGAATCGCATCTGAAAAATCTGGCTGACACGATCAAGACGTTGCTTTCGCGGATGGAGCCGCGCGATGCAGCGACGGCGGGCGCGGCCACGCTGGCGAAATCTGCCGCTGCGGGAACCGTGCCGGCAGTGAAATCGATTCCTGCCGCGGCGTCCTCGGCGGAAGGGAAGAAGTCCGCATGGATGCGCGTTGCTCTTGGCGGAGCTGGCGTTTTGATTGTTGCGCTGGCGGTGTTCTTCTACTTTCGCAGCAAGGGCGCCACGAAGCCGCCGGCTGCCGCGAGCGCGGGGGGCGAGATTTTGACCTCGAGCGACGGCGAGCACTGGGCCGCGAGCACCACGGGTACGGCGGATGTGCTTGAGGCGATTTACGGGACCAGCGACGGGCGAAAGCTCTGGGTGGTCTGCAAGGACGGCGCGATTTTGGATTCCAACGACGGCAAGACATGGATCGCGCGCGTGAGCGGCACTCCGAACAATCTCTATTCGATTTTCGCCACGGCTGACGGGCGGCGGCTGTGGGCTGTCGGCAACCTGGGCACGATAGTGGAGTCGGATGACGGCGAGCACTGGAATCGGCTGGACAGCGGCACGCCGTACACGCTGCTATCGGTCTATGGCACCAGCGACGGCAAGCGGCTGTGGGCCGTGGGCGACTACGGCACAATTTTGGAATCGAATGACGGCGAGCACTGGATCGCGCGCAACAGCGGGACGCAGAACAATCTGCATTCGATTTTCGGCACGAGCGACGGCAAGCGACTGTGGATCGCCGGCGATAAAGGCACGATTTTGGAATCGGACGATGGCGAGCACTGGAATCATTTGAATGGCGGGACGACCAACACGCTGTATTCGGTTTTCGGTACGAGCGACGGCAAGCGGATGTGGGCCGCCGGCGATAGCGGCACGATCGTGGGGTCAACTGACGGCGAGCACTGGACGGCGTACGACAGTGGCACGACTAATATTCTTCAGTCAGTCTTCGCGTCCAGCGACGGGCGGCGGATTTGGGTGGTCGGCCGGAACGCCAATATTCTGGAGTCGGACGACGGGCAGCACTGGAACAAGCTGGATAGCGGGACGACTGAAAGTCTTTTTTCGATATTTGGAACCAGCGACGGGAAGCAGTTGTGGACCGTGGGGCACTACGGGACGGTTGTGCAGTAGGGTGGCGCGGTCACATCGCGCCGGCGGTTGGAATGAAACTTCTGATTGGGCTGTATAGAAGCGTGAAAGCGCACGCGCGCCTGGGCTTCGTAGTGATTCTGCTCTGTGTGGGAGCAGCCACTTCTGGGCATTCGCAGAATCAGCAGGGTCCCGAAGAAGTGCCGACGGCGCCCAGCCCTCCGCAAACACAATCCAGTTATCCGCAAACGGAAGCGGGGTTTAGCGAGCAGATCGCCGCCATGCTTCAATCGTATCAGCAGGGGGATCGCCGCGCGGAGCATCAATTTGTTGAGCAGCTTTATTTGCCCAATGCCGCCGAATGGTTCGCGGATCAAATTGGCCTTGAGCAGAAGGAAGCGCTCGCCGAGCGCTACGACCGGCTGTTCGGCGGCTTTAGCGTCTCAATGAGGGCAGCGATGGAATCGGTCGTGGATTACAAGGGTTCGTTGGCCACGCACTGTGAAGCGGCTCCTCGAAAACGTCCTTCCGCTGAACCCCACCAAGAGTTAAGTCGGATTGTTCCAGCGAAGAAGCCGGTAATCATCGATTGCCAGTTCGCCATGACCTTGAATGGAGCGACCGCCGCCTCCTGGATGGAGAATTTTGCTTATGTGGAAGAGGCGTTTCGATTTACAGGTTACGGAGAATGGCCTTTTTGGGTGTGGAACGAAGGTTCCGAAGGCGCGCCACCGGCGACTGGCCAGGATATCCAACGTGCGGTGTTGATTGCGAATCCTTCGCCCTACTACCCTGTAGAAGCGCGGGCGCAGGGCAGAGAAGGCATTGTCGTTCTGAGTGGAGTTATCGACGCGACTGGCCACGTACAGAACATAAGTGTTATCAATGGGGATCCGGTATTCGTGAAAGCGGCGATCGAAGCGTTCAAAAAGTGGCGATACAAGCCAGCGACATTTTGGGGGCAACCAATACCGTCGAACACGACGGTGACCATTCGATTCCAGCTGAATCGTTGAACCAACTACGTTGGTCGCTCGCCGGCCGGGGAGTGTTGAACGACGGTGGACCCGTACGGTCTTCGCTCCGGCAATATCATGCGACGATCGATAACTCTCGCACATCCAAGAAATTCCTCTTCCGTGTGGATTGGTCTGATCGGATCGGAGGCGAATATCCCGGCCGCGGGCCGCGCGGGCCGCAGCGGAGGACCGTGGGGCACTACGGCACCGTAGTGCAGTAAGGCGGGACGGTAAGATTGCGATTACGCCGGAGCCGAAATGATGCGAATCGCAACGCCAGACTTGCCGGTGTCCACTTTGTCGACTCTCATCACGGAGCCGCGTTCTTCGCGATTTTCTGAGCCCGGCGCGCCCGGGTTGCGAATCAGACTGACTTCCATGCCGGCGTAGTAGTGCGTCGCCTGGGTCACAAGATAAAGACCGTCGTGTGAATAATTCCGGGTGGTGCAAATTTCCTCGGGAAAACGAGAATCGATGGGGCGAACGCGAACGGATTGCGGTCCTTCGGATCGCGGCGAGCGGCGTACGACGCGTTCCATGCGCGGAATAGCTCTCGAGTACGAAAGCGCAGCAACCAAAAGCAAGCAAGTGGCGAGGACATATAGCCCGGGACCTGGGCTCACTTGAAACGCGTGGGCCATCAAGAGGCGCATAGCCGCGGAGATGTCCTCCCCTGAACGAAGCGGCGCGTTTTGGATCATTCCCGCGGTCCAAGACTGAATGCCGGAATTCAACATCAGCAGCAGCGCGATAGCGATCGCGGCGCAACACCCCCCGAGGAACGCGAGCGCTCCGGCTGCTCTTCGCAAGAACAGCAGGTCTATCAACGCCAAGACGGCGTAGAACAGCGCGATGAAAATCAAGAGTGGGGCGAGCCACGCGATGCTCAAGGTGAACCGCAGTTTCAGTGGTTGCTGCGGGGATGGATTTTCTCCGAGCAAATCGGGGAAGACGCTTTGATCGGTGGAAAACCCCGAGGAGGTTTCGATACCGGAGCGCAGCTGCGATAGCGTGGAGCGAACACTGAGAGCGTTGATCGATTCATCGCCGGAAAAAGCTCCATGCAAAACCACCAGGGGAGCGTAGAACATGAGAAGGGCAATACAAAGCACCAGACCCATTCCGATGCGTTCGAGTTTATCCCTCTTGACAGCCATTGACTCCTCCGGCCCGCACCTATCTCCGCGAAGCGTCGAAAGACGAAGAATATTTTGGGCTGCGACCGATTATTGCTTGTAAGGCGCTGCGCTCACAGTGCGTAACGAAAGCGATGTCGCCATCAAGTAATATCTAGATAGCCCAATTCAGGGTTAGATTCCAGAGATAAATGGAGTCAGTGGCTAGAAGGCTCGCGGGGAGTAGGCTGAGGGAGCGGCTGGCTGCGTGACGCTCATCCAAGAGTTCCTCTTTTCCGTACACATTGGTAGGATCGAGTGGGTCGCGGTTTATGGGGCGCTGGGGCTGGCGACGCCGAGCCGGAGGTGCAGATGTTTGAATCGCATGGGAGAAAGGGAAGCGAGTTGGGGCGGAGGGCGTTTATTGCCACTTCGGGCGCCGCGGTCGTCGGCTTCGCGATGTGGGCCTACCAGAGGAGCGATCCTGCGCGGGTGGAAGCGGCACCGGACAAGCCGCCGAAGCGAGTGACCATCGTCGAATTCACCGATGCTGGAGAGCGTAAAGGCGTCGTTACGGAGCCGATGGTCAGGAAAACTGAGGCCGAATGGAAGGCGCAATTGTCGCCCGACGCGTTTGAAATCACGCGGAGCGCGGGAACCGAGCGGCCCTTTTCGGGGGAGCTTCTGAACGTCCACGACAAGGGAGTTTTTCGCTGCATTTGTTGCGACAACGCGCTGTATAGTTCCGCGACGAAATTCGAATCCGGCACGGGCTGGCCCAGTTTCTGGGCGCCGATCGCGAAGGAGAATGTGCTCGAGGCGATCGATATGAGTCTTGGTGAGATGAGGACTGAGGTTCGGTGCCGACTGTGCGACGCGCACTTGGGGCATGTGTTCAACGATGGGCCCGATCCGACGGGCTTGCGGTACTGCATGAACTCGGTTGCGATGCGATTTGCGAAAGCTGTTTGAGGCCAAGCTGCCGCTCGCAGGAGGAGGATCGATGACATTTCGATCGATGGCGATCAGTCTTGCGATCGTCGTGGTGTTTTTCGGCGGCAGCGTGTTGGTCACGCGCAACGCGGCGAGCGCGACAGTGTCCATCGCGCCGCCAGCGGTGGACGATGCTCTGGCCGCGCAGAGCGGGCAGGCGACGGCCGTGCTGGCGGGCGGCTGCTTCTGGGGAGTGCAGCTGGTATTCGAGCACGTGAAGGGTGTGATCAGCGCGACGGATGGATACTCCGGAGGATCCGCGGATACCGCGCAATATGAAACAGTCAGCGCCGGAGGAACCGGACACGCTGAGACCGTGAAAGTCGTTTACGATCCTTCACAGATTACATATGGGCGCTTGCTTCAGGTTTTCTTCTCGGTGGCCACCGATCCGACGGAGTTCAATCGCCAGGGTCCCGACGAAGGCACGCAGTATCGCTCCGTGATTTTCTACAGCAACGAAGATCAGCAGCGAATCGCGCAGGCGTATATCGCGCAGATCGATCAAGCGCACGTTTTCCGCAAACCAATTGTCACGCAGGTGGTTCCGCTGCAGGCGTTTTATCAGGCCGAGGCATATCACCAGGATTACGCGACCCATCATCCCGATAGCATGTACATCTTGACGTACGACGCTCCCAAACTCGACAAGCTGAAGAAATCGCTTCCGGATCTCTACGTCAAAAAGCGGTAGCGGTATTGGGCGTGGATTTTGCGGCAGCGTAGGAATGGTGCCGGGGGGCAGAGTTGAACTGCCTACGCCGGCCTTTTCAGGGCCGCGCTCTACCGGTGAGCTACCCCGGCACCGGGGCGACACACATTCTACTGGCGCAGCGCGGAACAGTCAAAACGACTCAGGTCGGAGTACTTCCGCGCACTTAGTTGGCGGGACTTGAGAGCGATTTGCGGAGCGCGAGGAGACCAATCGCCAAGAGTCCGGGTAGGAGCAAATTAAGCGTGCCGGGCTCCGGAACGGGCGTGGACTCGGACGAAAAGTTGGTGACGGCCACCGTTGGTGAAGCCGTACTGCCGCCGCTAGAGATGTTGGTGCTGCCGCCTTCAGTACCGGTGGCGGCGATGGAGTTGGTGGTATTCCCGTTCGTCACGCCACAAGCTGAATCCAAGATGCTGGCGCATCCTGTGGTTGAGCCGGCGTTCGGAGTTCCGATCGGGGGCGCGGCGAGAACATCTCCGCCAGTACCCGTGCCGCTGATGGAGTTAGGGTCGTTGCCGCTCGCGACGTCACATGCCGAATCCAAGACACTGTCGCATCCTAGGGTTGCGCCGGCGGACGAAGTGTCGATCGGCGGGGGGAGAGCATCTCCGCCAGTACCCGTGCCGATTGTCGAGTTCGAGCCATTGCCGCACGCGCCCCCGCATCCTGAATCCAAGGCGCTGCCGCTTCCTCCAGTTGCGCCCGAGTACGGGGCGTTGCCCGGCGACGCGGAAGTATTTCCGCCGAACGGGGTATCTGTGCCGAAGGTCGCCAAAGAGGGGACGTTCCAATAAGCGCTAGCGTCTGCGCCGGTGTTTTCCACTATTTCCGATGAGTCGGGCGAACTGATGAACGAACTCGCTGTCGGGAAGACCCATGCTGCATTGGCGTTGCCATCGCCGTCGAGGGTGAGCGCTCCCGCCAAATTCGTAGTCTCTATGGGAATCATGGGAACGCCTGGAGCGAGCGTCAAGCCAGTTAGGTTCGCAGAAGCCGACGTCGTTATGGGTTTCGACATGGGCTTCGACGCCAGGCCAGCTGATCCAGTCAATGCGTTGCTCAGGTCCGCATGATCCCGGCTCGCGGAGACGTTAGTTGGCTCGTACGCTTCTGCTAGGTTGCTGGTTGCCTCACCGGTGGTTGAATCACCTGGACGGAGAGCCACCTCTCCGGAGATTGTGGTGGCGCCAAGATCGATCACCGTCGAGTCGTCCAGGACCGCCGCACCGGACGGATCAGCGCCGGATCCAAGAACACCATTACCATGGAGAGTGAGCGTCAACAGTGCGACTACCGAGACTAAAAACACCACGGGGAAATAACGCAATCTCATTTTCCCCTCCTTGTCCCATATCTCTCAGTTATTCCACCTGCGGAGGCGGACCTTCAATGGGGTGCATCGTAACGAAATTCCAAGGAGGGCGTCTGTGCTGTTCCGCACAGTGCTAGGCCGGCTGCGGGCATAATTGCGGCTGGTAATCGGAGACTGGCGCCCTACTTGCCGCGCAGCGCTAGCGGCGATTGGACTCGAATTCGCGAATCCAGTCTTTGCTCTTCAGGACTTCGCGCGGCTTGGTGCCGTCGGCGGGGCCGACGATGCCGTCTTTCTCCATCACATCGATCAGGCGCGCGGCGCGTCCGTAGCCGACGCGCAAGCGGCGCTGCAATGTGGAAGTGGAAGCGCGGCCCATTTCGCAGCACACGCGCACGGCTTCTTGATACAGCGTGTCGTCGATTTCTTCGCCGCCGGTCTCGCCGCCGCCGCTTTCGTCCACGGATTGTTGATCTTCGCGCGGCGCTTCAAGCAGGCGTTCGTTGTAAACGGCCTTGGCTTGCGCGCGCCAGAAATCGCACACAGATGTGATCTCTTCTTCGGTGACGAGCGGCCCGTGGATGCGGTGCAGGCGCGCCGAGCCGGCGGGCAGATAAAGCATATCGCCGCGGCCGAGCAAGGATTCGGCGCCGTTAGCATCGAGAATCGTGCGCGAATCGACTTTACTGGCGACGCGGAAGGAAATACGCGCCGGGAAATTGGCTTTGATCAGGCCGGTGATGACGTCCACCGATGGCCGCTGCGTCGCGAGGATCAGATGGATGCCCACAGCGCGCGCCATTTGAGCGAGGCGCGTGATCGATGCTTCGACGTTGTTTGTATCCACCATCATCAGGTCGGCCAACTCGTCGATCACGATGACGATGTAGGGCAGGGGACGATGCTCGGCTTCGTCGTTATCCTCGAAGAGCGAAAGCGATTGGCCCTTCTGAAACGTGCGATTGTACTGATCGATGTTGCGCACGCCGCGCTGCGCCAGTAGCTTCAAGCGCCCTTCCATTTCACGCGTGGCGTTGCGCAAAACGTTGGACGCGATTTTCGGATCCGTGACGACCGGGGCGAGCAGGTGCGGAATTTCCTCGTACAGACCGAGCTCGAGGCGCTTCGGGTCAACCAGCACCAGTTTCAATTCGTCCGGCGTGGCTTTGTACAGCATGGAGATGATCATGGCGTTCAGGAAGACGCTCTTGCCGGTGCCGGTTGAGCCGGCGATCAGCAAATGCGGCATCTGCGCTAGATCGGAAAGACGATTGCGGCCGATCAGGTCTTTGCCGAGCGCCAGCGTCAATTTGGATGGCGAGTGGACGAACTCCGACGATTCGATTTGCTCGCGCAACGCGATCGTCTCGCGGTGCGGGTTGGGCACTTCGACGCCGACGGTGGATTTGCCGGGGATACGCTCGATCAAAATCGATTCGGCGCGGAGAGCGAGGCATAGATCGTCGGCGAGCCCGGTGATGCGGCTGTATTTGATGCCGGCTTCGGGTTTGAATTCGTAAGTGGTGACGACCGGACCGGGATTGATTTGCGTGACGCGCCCGCTGACATCGAATTCCTGGCATTTCGTTTCGATGGCGTGCGCGTATTCCTTCAGGTCGGACTCCTCCATCTTTTCGCCGGGCTCGGCCGCGTGCAGCAGAGTCGGAGAGGGAAGCCGGAAGCCGCCGGGGCCGCGCGCGATTTTCGGTTCGCCGCCGGATTTTGAGGGCGCGGGCTTCGCTTCTTGCGTGCGCATCAGGATCGGGCCGGAAAGTCCTTCCTCGATCGGCGAACGCGATTCGAGTTCCTCTTCATCTTCGTCGGTTTCGGCTTCGGGTGAGGCTGCACTCTTGAGCAGAAGCGTCCCCGGCGCCATTTGCGAAGGCACGGGCTGCCTGCCGACGGATTTGATTTCCGCGAGGCGCTTCTTCATGCGATGTTGCTCGCGCGATTCGCGCCAGGCCGCCCAGCGATCGCGAAGGCGGCCGATGGGATCGAGCTTCTTCATCGGGGCCATCGCCCATTCCTGCACGCCGCTGAAAGAAAACTGTGTGGTGAGGAACAGCGAGACCAAGAACACGGCCACGGCGACAACGTTCGCGCCCACGGTATTCAGCGCGGCCAGCATTCCACTGGCGATCAAGTGGCCGAAAAGTCCGCCGGCCGGAATCGCGCCGCGCACGTCAGGCCAGTGCCACAGCGACAGGATAGCGGGCAGCGACAATCCCATCATTGAGGCGCCAACGATCTTGGAAATCGGAGTGGCGACCGGCTGCGAGCGGAACCATCGCCATGCCAGCGACAAGATCAGCGCGGGCAGAAGAAACGCGGCATAGCCCAGGCATTGGAATAGCAAGTCCGCGCCGTAGGCGCCGATCGGTCCGATCCAATTGATCGCGGAATGCGAATCGGGCGCCGACGCGGAAGTGTTAAACGATGCGTCGTGCGGACTGTAAGTGAGCAGAGCTAAAAACATCAGCACGGAAATGGTGAGGCCCACAAAGCCCACCATTTCGTTCAAGCGACGATTCTCGGTCGGAATTAGTACACGCACACGAATCTCCTGTCTGTCGGGGGGAAGGACAGGGCCGCGGTCTCACCGCGCGGGCGCTAGGGCGCGGGCCAAACCTGAGGAAGACCGCCAGCGCGTTAACTATACCAAGCGCGCGCGAGGGAAGCGGGAAGATTCTTGGCGTGTGTTTCCGGAGATAACGCGGAGATGAGGTCGCTGCGCGCGGCCGAGGGATGAAGATTTAGGGGCTGTGGTCCGCCAAACGCTTGGCCATGGCGTAGGCGTCCTGGCGGCCGAGATAGTAGCCGGCCATCAGGCCAACGGTGTGAAATCCTAGGCGCTGCCAGAAAGCCGCGCCGGCCGCATTGTTGGTGGCGGTTTCGAGATAAATTTCGCGCACGCCGAGCGCGGCGAGGCGCTTTTCGACCTCCGCCATCATCACGGTGCCAACGCCGTGGCGCCGTTCACCGGGCGCGACATCGATGGTGACGATGTGCGCGGCACGGGCCTGCTGATCGGCGAGGATGAAGCCGGCGATCTTGCTATTGATTTCGGCGATTAAGCAGATTGCGCCGCGCTGCGCCAGGAACCAGCGCAGCGTGCGTTTCGAGTACGCGATGCCGCGCGGATAGCAGATGCGATCGAGCTGGTGGAGGACGTCGAAATCCGCGGGCGCGTATTCGCGCAAAGTCATTTCCGCGGACTGCAACGTGAGCCCGCTCCCAACCGTTGGGCGCCGAGGTGGATTATGATTCGCGCGTTTCGCGGGCATAGCTTTCATCATACGCGTTGGCGATTGTTGGGTCAGCGGAAACGATTTACCCGCGCGGCGACTGATCTTCATCTTTTCTGAGCACGAGGCAGCCTGAGATTGAATCATGCAGCGCTTGCTTTCGCGAGGTCATACCCGCGCAAAGGCAGGAGACAGTGAAGTAAGGCAGGCCGATCAAAGGAATGCCGAGCACGAATCGCCCAGAGAAGAAGCGGCGGCTGGCACGCCAAAATGTAATTTGCTTGCCTTGTTCGTCGGTGACATAAAGACCGAAGAATTTCTTGCCGAGGGTTGCTTGCCACGGAGAACTTTCAAGCATCGCAAAATACAGCCAGGAAGCGACGACCAGAAAACAAGCGATCGCGATGACCGTGGGTTTGCCCAAAGCTGCGATGACGGCGCTGGGCGGATCGCCCGGGCGAAGTTTCAAGAACGCGTCTGGGACTCCCTTCGCGATCATCCCGACCGCGACAAACACGGGAAGCGCGATTCCCAAAACAACCAAATCGAAGACTGCGGGAGAAACCCGTTGCCAAAAGCCGGCATAGGGAAAATTAGATCGATTGGGCACGGGGGGCTAGCCTCGATTTCGGGAGATCCGAGCGTTGATGGATCGAGGAGTGCATGACGAGTGTGGCCGCGCTCGAATCGGAGCGCACTACACCTCGAGGATCACCGGCAAAATCAGCGGGCGCTTGGAAGTCTGCTTATTCAGGTAGCGCTTCAAATCGACGCGAATTTTTTCCTTGATGACGCTCCAATCGGTTTTTTCTTCGAGATTGGATTGCTCGATGGTGCGGATGATCACGGCGCGCGCGCCAGCGATCAGTTCCTGTCCATCGTCGGAGGGCATCAGTCCGCGCGTGACGACTTCGGGCTGCGATTCCATTCGCCCGGTGTGTTTATCGATCGCGATGATGGGCACAACCACGCCGTCTTCGGCCAGATGCTGCCGATCGCGGATCACCACCTCTTCGATTTCCTCGAGCGAGCCGGAATCGACGCACACGCGCCCCGCCGGCACCGGCTCGCGCCGGAACACGCCGCGCTCGGTGAATTCGAGCGGGCGGCCATCTTCGATCAGCATAATTTCGCCGGAGACGGCGCCGACTTGATGCGCCAGCGCGGCGTGGCGGAACAATTGGCGGTATTCGCCGTGGACGGGAACAAATGTTTTTGGCCGCACTAAATTCAAGAGCAGCTTCTGTTCCTCTTGGCTGGCGTGGCCGGAGACGTGGATCGTGCCGCCTTCGTTGTCATAGTGCACTAGCGCTTGGCGGCGGAACATGTGATCGAGCATGCGGAAGATCGCTTTTTCGTTTCCGGGAATTATGCGCGCGGAAAGTATCACGGTGTCGCGCTCGTCGAGGGTCACCCACTTGTGATTGTCCACGGCGATGCGCGAAAGCGAGGACATCGGCTCCGCCTGGCTGCCGCTGGCGATGACCACCAATTTTTCCGGCGGGTACGATTTCAAGTCCTGGGAGCGGACTACGAGTCCATCCGGAATCACCAGGCGCCCCATGCCGTGCGCGATCTCGACGTTGTCCACCATGCTGCGGCCCAGGAATCCGACCTTGCGGCCCGCGGCGGCGGCGAGTTCGATGGCCGTCTGAATGCGCGGAATCGAGGAAGCGAAGCACGAGAAAAGAACTTTGCGCGGCGCGGAGCGGAAAATTTCCTCGATGCGCGCGCGCACGGTGCGTTCGGAGCGCGTGAAGCCGGGGCGTTCGGCGTTGGTGCTGTCGCCGAAAAGCGCCAGCACGCCTTCGTGGCCGTAGCGCGCGAACGCGTGGTAATCGAAGGCGTGGCCGTCGGGCGGCGTCGAATCCATTTTGAAATCGCCGGTGTGGATGATCACGCCGAGCGGCGTGCGGATGGCGAGCGCGACGCAGTCGATGGTGCTGTGGGTGACGTAAATGAACTCGACTTTGAACGGGCCGATCTCGATGTGTTGGCCGGCGGTGACTTCGCGCAAATCGGCGTCGTCAAGCAGGGCGTGCTCTTCCAAACGTTTGCGCACCAGCGCCAGCGTAAACGGAGTTCCGTAAATCGGCGCTTGAATGTCGCGCAGAATGTAGGGCAGGGCGCCGATGTGATCTTCGTGACCGTGTGTGAGCAAAATCGCGCGCAACTTCGATTTATTCTGCTTGAGATAGCTAATGTCGGGAATTACGACGTCCACGCCGAGCAGCTCATCCTCGGGAAACATCATGCCCGCGTCGATCAGCACGATGTCGTCATTCCATCGCAGAGCCAGCATGTTCATGCCGAACTCGCCGAGGCCGCCCAGCGGAATGGCCCACAAAGAATTCTGGCTCACAGGCTGCTCACTCCCTCAATTGTGTCGATTGAATTCACCGCGTTGCGTACGTTAATTTTATTCACTTTGCTTTCATCGTATCACATTCGAGGCGAGCGCCGGTCGCCAGGCGCTTGGAATCCGCGAGGCCGGCGCGCGCGGAGCGCGCCGCTGCAAATGCGGGATTGCGATTCTGACGCGCTACGATTTATTGCCGGAGAAAAGGCCGGCAATCGCCACCAACACAATCGCACCGACCGTCGCCGCTGCCAAGCTGTAAAGGAAGCCGCCGCCGAAAATTCCCAGCTTCACGAAGAGCCAGCCGCCCAAGAGGGCGCCGATCAAACCCAGAACAATATTCGCGATGCAACCGAATCCGCGGCCGCGCGCCAAAGTCCCAGCCAACCAACCTGAGAGCAAGCCGATTACGATCCATCCGATGAGCGTGTGCGAAAAAGTGAGTGGCATGTGTGGCGCTCCAGTTCCCTTGGTTACCTGAATTCGAGGCGCGATCAGTAGGACTTCAACGATCAGTCGTCTTCCCCGATCATCATGGCCGCGGCAAGCACGGTGGTCCACAGGCCGCGCTTATCGCCGACGGCGGATTGCGTGATGTTCATGGTGCGGACGATCTTGTTGGAGATGCGATAGACCTCTTTTTTTTCGTCCCACGAAAGATCGGCGTCGAATTCGACGTTCAGCGTGGTGGCGAGCATCTCCGCCGCCAGCTCTTCGGTGTATTCGCCGGCCACTTCTTCGGTTTCGCCGAACGAGTGGTGCTCCGACAAGTATCCGTACATGGATTTATCGGCCGGCAGCGCGAGTCCGATTCCCGCGGCGATCAAGCGATGCGCCTCGCGCGTAGAATTTTCGCTGATGACGGTGAAGGCCACTTGGCCGGGCTTCAGATGTTTCAATCCTTCACTGCGCGAAATCAATTTGCAGTTCGGCGGAAAGATCGAGGAGACGCGCACGATATTGCACGCGGCAATTCCCGCGCTGCGCAGAGCGAGCTCGAAGCTCGATAGCCGCTCGCGATGCTTGCCGACACCTTTAGTGAGGAAAATTCGTTTTGCGACGAACGCCATGGATGGTGCCGAACTGCGGTGCCTCCTCGCTCAGACTACAAACGCGTGCAAAAAACCGCGGCGAGCCGAAACGTAGCAAGTTCATCCGAAGCTGTCAATACGTTTCCGATGCTGTGGCGCTCGTGAGTTCCTGCGGCGGGGACAAAATGTCAAGGCGCGGCGAGAAAATCGTGTGCGGCCCGGAGCGCATGCACGCGGAGAAGCATTCGCGTTGCGTTGCCGCGAGTGCGCCGACTCCGTCAGGTTTCCTGGCAGGCGATCAGAAATCGTCCGAGCGGCCCGGAGAGGGAAGTGAGGTCCTTCAATTCGATGGCGCTGAAATCCATACCGGCTTCGCTGGCCGTGTGGCCTTTGCGGCTCACTTGCACCACTCCGACAACGCGGTCGCCGGCCATAATGGGCGCGCTCATAATTTTTTGGATCAGCTCGCCTTGTTCGCGGCCCAGCGGCACGCCCTCAAACACCGACGCGTGGCGCACAGCGGGAAAATTGTTGATCACTTCGGCGCGATGCTCGCGCGCCGTGCGCGCCGCGAGCGCTGTGGTGCTATTGATCGGAATCGTGCCGACGGGCCGCAGCTTTTCCGGCACGACGAAGCGCAGCAATTGCCCGTTGCGAACCACCACGAGAATCGCCACCTCGTCCAGGTCCACGCGAAAGCGTTTCGCCAGCGCCTTGGAGATTTGCTCCCGCACCTCGCCATCGGGGACGGTCTTCTGGCGTTCGATTTCCTTTACCAGGCGTTCGATCTCTACTGCCAGCGGCTCCGCCATTCGCTCTCCTCGCAGGGGCTTGATCGACATTATAGGCATATCGCCGCAGAACCCTTCGGTAAATTGGCGCGGGTGTCGCGTATCGGTTCTCTGGGGATAGAGGCCGCTCACGGAACCGCGGACGGGCGAAGAAGTACATCGAAAAGCGCCGCGACAAAATGTCAATGCGATATCTCGCGAGCGGCTCTCCTTGCCTTGCAATGCCTTTCCGATCTGCCTATACTGCATTGGCTCGCGCCGAAATTAATATGAACGTGCAGTTTCGGCGCGATTGTTCGTTGGATAGGATGGTTTCGATCGTTCATGTCTGCGCAAGCGGCTGAGACTTCCTCCGGGCACACTTCGTTTTACCTGCGTAAGCTGCATTCACTCACGGGCATATTTCCGATTGGGTTTTTTCTTCTGGAGCATTTTTGGACCAATAGCGCGGCGCTGGTGAGCCCGGGGAAATTCGATCAGGCGGCTGGCGACCTGGAATCCGCGCCGTGGCTGTTCTTCGCGGAGATTTTCGGCATTTGGATTCCGATCCTGTATCACGGCTTTTACGGAATATACGTTTGGCTGCGCGGCCAAAGCAACGTTTCGGAATACGTTTGGGTGGGAAGCTGGATGTACGCCGTGCAGCGATACACCGGCCTGATCGCATTTGTTTTCATCGGCTGGCACGTCTACACGGAGAGATTTCTCCCGCACGGCAATTCCACGTTCGCCAGCGTCCATGCGAATCTCACGCACCCACTTTATTTTTGGATTTATGTAATTGGCGTCACCGCGGCATCGGTGCATCTCGGCTCGGGCGTGTGGAATTTTCTGTGCAAGTGGGGCCTGGCGGCGACGGCCAGCGCGCAGCGCGCGGCGGGCTATCTCGGCGTGGTCGTCGCGATCGTATTCACGGTGGTCGGCTTGGCGATTGCCGTCAGCTTCCGTTACAACTGGCATCCGTTCCTAATCTACCGGCGATGAAAAACCCCAGAATCATAATTGTCGGCGGCGGGCTGGCCGGATTGATGGCCGCGATTCGCGTGGCCGAAATGGGCGCCGAGGTCGATCTGTTCTCGATCGTTCCCGTGAAGCGGTCGCATTCGGTGTGCGCGCAGGGCGGAATCAACGCCGCGAAAAACACCAAGGGCGAAGGCGATTCCACCGCGATTCATTTCGACGACACGATTTACGGCGGCGATTTCCTGGCCAATCAGTCGCCGGTAAAAGCGATGTGCGAATACGCCCCGCATCTGATCGATCTGCTCGATCGCATGGGCGTGATGTTCAATCGCACGGCGGAAGGTCTGCTGGATTACCGGCGCTTCGGCGGAACGATGTATCACCGCACGGCGTTCGCCGGCGCCACCACCGGCCAGCAAATCTTGTACGCGCTTGATGAGCAAGTGCGCCGCTACGAGTCCGAAGGAAAAATTCGCAAGTACGAAGGCTGGACGTTTCTTTCCGCCGTGATCGATGACTCCGGCGTGGCGCGTGGAATTTGCGCGATGGATTTGAAGTCGATGGAGGTCCGCGCGTTTCCGGCCGACGCCGCGATTTTTTGCACCGGAGGATGCGGCGCGATCTTCGGCCGCTCGACGAATTCGGTTGTGTGCACGGGCTCCGCACAAAGCGCGCTGTTCCAGCAGGGCGTGGATTATGCCAACGGCGAATTCATCCAAGTGCATCCCACGTGCATCCCCGGCGAAGATAAGCTGCGCTTGATGAGCGAATCGGCGCGCGGCGAGGGCGGCCGCATCTGGGTGCCCAAGGCTGCCGGCGACAAGCGCGCTCCGCTCACGATTCCGGCCGGCGAGCGTTTTTATTTTCTCGAGGATTGGTATCCGAAATACGGCAACCTGGTGCCGCGCGACATCGCCACCCGCGCGATTCACAAAGTCGTATTTGAATTGAAGCTTGGGATTGGCGGGGAAGCGGCCGTGTATCTGGACTTGACGGAAATCCCGCGCGAAGTTCTGGATCGCAAGCTCGAGGGCATTCTGGAAATCTACGAGAAATTCCTGGGCGTCGATCCGCGCGTGGAGCCGATGAGGGTTTTCCCGGGCATGCACTACACGATGGGCGGGCTGTGGGTCGATACGCAGAATCAGGCGACCAACGTGCCCGGCATTTACGCCGCCGGCGAATGCGAATATCAGTATCACGGCGCCAATCGCCTGGGCGCGAATTCGCTGCTCTCGTGCATTTGGGGTGGGCGCGTGGCGGGTCAAGCGGCGGTGCAGTACGCGCGCAGCCTGGCGCAAGGCGCGGACGCCGCGGGCACTAGCGCCGGAGAGCGCGAGGTGCGAAGGCAGCAAGAGCGCAATGCGCAGCTTCTGCGCCAAGAGGGCTCGGAGAATTTGCTGACGATCTGGAAAGAACTCGGCGCCGTTATGACGGAGCACGTGACCGTGGTGCGCTACAACAAAGCGCTCGAGGCCACCGACGTGAAGCTGCAAGAGTTCGCCGCGCGCTTCCGCAAAGTGAATCTGTCGGATCGCACGGCGTGGTCGAATCAGACATTAAATTTCGCGCGCGAGCTGGAGAATATGCTGATCCTGGCGCGCGCCATTACGCTGGGAGCGCTGGCGCGCAATGAATCGCGCGGCGCGCATTACAAGCCGGATTTCCCGGAGCGCGACGACGCGAACTGGCTGAAGACGACGCGCGCATCCTTCAAGGACGGCCGCATCGAATTGAAGTACGAGCCCGTGGACACGTCGCTGATTCCGCCGCGCAAGCGAAGCTACGCGGCGGCCACGTAGCCGGAGGACGACGCATGGCGGATAAGAAATCCGTGATCGTTCGCGTGAAGCGGCAGGCCACGCCGAAGGACCGCCCGGTTTGGGAGGAATTCCAGCTGGCCTGGCGTCCGCACATGAACGTAATCATTTGCCTGCGCGATATCGCGGAGAAGCCCGTGACGCGCGAAGGCCAACCGACCACTCCGATCAGCTACGATTCCAATTGTCTCGAAGAGGTGTGCGGTTCGTGCGCGATGGTGGTGAACGGGCGCGCGCGGATGGCTTGTTCTACGTTGGTCGATTCGCTTGAGCACCCGATTCGCATCGAGCCGCTCTCGAAATTTCCGGTGGTGCGCGATTTGGCCGTGGATCGCTCGGTGATGTTTGAGAATTTGAAGCGCATGAAAGCCTGGATTCCGATCGATGGCACGTACGATTTGGGCGAAGGTCCGCGCATGTCGCCCGACGCTCAGGAAAAAGCGTATCCGCTTTCGCGGTGCATCACCTGCGGCAATTGCCTGGAAGTTTGCCCGCAAGTGAACGAGCGCAACAACTTTGTCGGCGCGGCGATCATCAGTCAGGTGCGCCTGTTCAATATGCATCCGACCGGGGCGATGCACGCGCGCGAGCGGCTGGAGGCCGTGATGGGGCCGGGCGGTGTGGCCGATTGTGCCAACGCGCAGAACTGCGTGCGCATTTGCCCGAAGGGAATTCCGCTCACGGAATCGATCGCCGACGTCAATCGCCAAGCCATTCGAGAGGGCCTGTTTGGCTGGCTGTTCGGCTGAAGCCTGGAATGCAATCCACTCCGCTGGGAAATCGAGACGGAGTAGCCGCGAACGTCTCTCCCGCCGACGGCATTTCTCCTAACGACGCAACCGCGCGCCGTGCGCGCAACCTGCACTTCGATTTCCTCGTCATCGACACGCACGTCGATACGGCGCAGCGCTGCTTCTTCGAGCAGGTGGATCTTGGCGTGCGCGCCGCGGATGGCTGCGTGGATGTGCCGCGTTTGCGCGAGGGCGGCGTCGGCGCGTTATTCTGCGCCGCGTGGGTTCCGGCGAACATCATCGGGCCCCCCGCAGTGAAGCGCGCGCTCGATCTTCTGGACGCGGTGCGCGAGCAGGTGCGGCGGCATCCGGCCGATCTGGCTCTGGCTGCAACTGCGGATGAGATTCGGCGCATTCATACCAGCGGCAAAATCGCAACGGTGCTGTGCGTCGAAGGCGGGCACGCGATCGACAACGACCTCGGCGTGCTGCGAACATTCGCCGGACTGGGCGTGCGATACATGACGCTGACGCATACCGCAGATCTCGATTGGGCTGGCTCATGCGCTGGCGCGGGCAACAAGGCGCTTTCGGGGTTTGGCCGCGAAGTGATCGCGGAGATGAACCGTCTCGGTATGGTTGTTGATCTCTCGCACGTTTCCGATCGCACGTTCCACGATGTTCTCTCCGTGACGCGCGCTCCCGCGATCGCTTCGCACTCCTGCTGCCGTGCGCTGTGCGATTCGCCGCGCAACCTGACCGACGCGATGATACGTGAGCTCGCGGCGCAGGGAGGTTTGCTGCAAATTACGTTTCACACTGGTTTCTTAAGCCAGGAGCAGGTCGCGGCGCAGAAACAGTGCGCGTCCGAGTTCGATCTGCGCGACAAAGAGATTCACGAGAAGTGCGCCGGAAACGTTGCGCGGATTTTGGCGGAAGAGCAGCGCTGGCGCGATGCGATGGTTCGCGCAGGGAAGCTGCCGCACGTTTCTTGGGAGAAAGTCGTCGAGCACATCGATTACGCCGTGCAGATCGCCGGTTGCGATCACGTCGGAATCGGATCGGACTTCGACGGTGCGTGCATGCCCGAAGGCATGGAGGATGCGTCGAAATTGCCGCGGATCACCGAGGCGCTCGCGCGGCGCGGATACACCGATCGAGACATTCGCAGGATTCTGGGAGAGAATGTGCTGCGCGTGTTGTCTGATGCGGAACGCGTGGCTGCGGAAATGGCCCGGGCCGTTGTATAAGCTGAGGCGCAACAGAAAAGCCGGAGGAGCGAAATGAAAATGTTGAAAGTCGGAAAGATGCTGATGCAAGTAGCGATCGCCATGGCGCTGGCAGTTTCGATTGCGGCTGCACAGAGTCAAACAGCCGCGAAACCGGCGCCGAAGCCGGCGGCCAAACCCGCCGCTACCCAACACGCGGCGGCTGCTGCGTACGATCACGCGCTGCTGAATCCCACATTGCTGCATGCGCGGGCGCCGGCGGAGTTCGACGTGAAAATGACCACGACCAAGGGCGACGTGATCATTCACGTGACGCGCGCATGGGCGCCGCTGGGCGCGGATCGCGTTTACAATCTCGTCGCGCACCACTATTTCGATAACGCGAGTTTTTTCCGCGTGATCAAGGGATTCATGGTGCAGTTCGGGTTGAGCGCGTATCCCGCCGTGAACAACGCCTGGAGCAACGCCGATATCAAGGACGATCCCAAGAATTCGCAGAGCAACGTTCGCGGATTCGTCACGTTCGCGACGGCTGGGCCGAACACGCGCACCACGCAAGTCTTTATCAGTTTTGCCGACAATTCGCAGCTTGACTCGCAAGGCTTCGTTCCGTTCGGACAGGTCACGCAGGGCATGGACGTCGTCGATCAAATCTATAGCGGTTACGGCGAAGGCGCGCCCGACGGACACGGCCCGAGCCAAGAAGCTGTGGCCACCAAGGGACGCCCGTATCTCGACGCGAATTTCCCGAAGCTCGATCACATCATTTCGGCCACGATCGTCGGTCAACCACCGGCGCCTGCGCCGGCGCATCCGGCGGCTCCAGCGCATCCGGCTGCGACACATCCTGCGGCGGCTCCGTCGCATTAGATCGCACCGCGGACAAAACGCATTGAAGAATTCCGGAGGGATTGCCATGGCCACGCATTTCACGCTGACCTTTGCGGCGACATTTCTGGTGGCGCTCTCGTTTGCCGGGGCGTCACCTTCTGCGCCGCGCCCAGCTAGGCCTCTACGATCGGGGGGCTTGCTGCTCGTCGCCAACAAAGGGGATCGAACGCTCAGCGTGATCGATCCCGAAACCGGCAAGCAGATTGCGGCGGTTCCTGAGAGCGGGGTCACCGGCCACGAAGTGATCGCATCGCCCGACGGTGCGCGCGCGTTCGTGCCGATCTACGGAAATTCTGGAGTCGGATTGCCGGGCACGGACGGCGGCACGATTGACGTGATCGATCTTACGAGCAATCGCGTGACGCAGACTTTCGATTTCGGGCACGGCGTGCGGCCGCACTGCATTCTCGCAGGGCCGAAGGACGGGCTGCTCTACGTCACTACCGAACTCGATGACGCGATCACGCTGATCGATCCCGCGACGATGAGAGTTGTGGGCAAGGTCCCGACGGGTCAGCCGGAATCGCATATGCTGGCGATCAGCAGCGATGGCAAGCGCGGGTACACGGCGAATGTTGGACCGGGAACCGTTTCGGTGCTCGACCTTGTCGCGAGGAAAAGCGTTCGCGTGATTGCGGTGACGACACACGTGCAGCGCGTTTCGATATCGCCGGATGGTCGCTGGGTATTCACTTCGGACACGGAAAAGCCGCGGCTTGCCGTGATCGATACCGCGACCGACAATGTCGATCGATGGATTGAATTGCCGGGGACGGGGTACGGCACGGCTTCAACGCCAGACGGGAAGTGGTTATTGGTGGCTCTGCCCGGCGCTAACGGCGTCGCGGTGATCGATCTTGTGACGCTAAAGGTGGCGAAGACGGTCACCGTGCCGCCATCACCCCAAGAAGTGCTCGTGCGTCCGGACGGAAAAGCCGCTTACGTTTCGTGCGATTCAAGCCACCAAGTTGCGAAGATCGATCTTGCGACATGGGATGTTAAATTATTTGAAGCGGGGCGTGGAGCAGACGGGCTCGCTTGGGCTCAGTAGAGCACTCGAAGAAAAACTGGGCGGAGGCAAGCCTGCCTGCCGGCAGGCTCCGCCCCTACAAATTCGCCAGGCCATTCGCAAGCTGTGAGTCCGCGGGGCTCTCCTCGCTTTTTGGACACATCCGAGCCCGCGCAAATCTAACGCTTATGCGACTCCCAAAATGTTTACCAGCTCGCGGACGGAGGCGGCGGATTTTTGCAACGCGGCGTTTTCTTCCGGCGTCAGCTTGATTTCAATCACTTGCTCGACGCCGCGGGCGCCGAGTTTTACGGGGACGCCGACGTAGAGTCCCTTGATGCCGTATTCGCCTTCGAGATATGCGGCGCAGGGGAGGATTTTCTTTTTGTCCTTCAGGATCGCTTCCACCATTTCGACGACGGCGGCCGAAGGTGCGTAATAGGCTGAACCTGTTTTCAGGAGATTGACGATTTCGGCGCCGCCTTTGCGCGTGCGATCGACGATGGCGTCGATTTTCTCTTTCGGCAGCAGATCGGGCAAGGGGATTCCGGCAACGGTTGAGTAGCGGGGCAGAGGCACCATGTCGTCACCGTGTCCGCCGAGGACGAAGGATTGGACGTTCTCGACCGAAACGTTCAGTTCCTGAGCGACGAACGTGCTCATGCGCGCGGAGTCCAGAACGCCTGCCATGCCCATCACGCGGTTCTTGGAAAATCCGCTGATGCGATAGGCGGCTTGCACCATGGCGTCCAAGGGATTGGTGACCATGATGAGGATTGCGCCGGGGGAAAACTTCACGACCTGTTCGACGACGCCTTTGATGACGTCGTAATTGGCGCGCAGCAGATCGTCGCGGCTCATGCCGGGTTTGCGCGGGAAGCCGGCGGTGACGACGACGATGTCGCTATTGGCCGTCTCGCGGTAATCGCCGGATGCCGTGGTGACCCCGACGACGCGCGCGTCGGAACGCGAGATCGACGTGGATTCGAGCATGTCGAGCGCTTTGCCGGCCGGCGGGCCTTCGAGCACGTCGGTGAGGACGACGTCGGCGAGTTCTTTGTCTACGATTCGCTGCGCTGTGGTTGAGCCGACGAAACCGCCGCCTACGACTGTGACTTTCTTTCGCATTGGTGTGACTCCTCGTACGTCTCGGTAAGGCTTGTGTCGCCTAAGGGGCTTAGTTCAATTTCCGATCGTTACCCAGGGCTTACGCCCTGGGCTAAGCTGTGCCGCCCCTTCGGGGCTTGAATCATTTTCCGCTGTCACTCCAGGGGCTAAAGCCCCTTTCGTTTTCGGCCTGTAACGTGGGAGCTGAAGCTCCCACCTCCTAAGGAAACTGCGCCGCCCCTACGGGGCCGCTTCGACTAACGGTTTCAAGGCTCCATTCATGATTTGCTCGGCATGCTTTCGATGATGGCCGTGGCGAACTCGGACGTTTTTAACTTTGTGGCGCCTTGCATCAGGCGCTCGAGATCGTAGGTGACGCGCTTTTGGCCGATGGTTTTGGCGATGGCGTTTTCGATGGCGCGGGCGGCTTCGGGCCAGCCGAGAAAATCGAACATCATCGCGCCGCTCAGCATCACGGAACTGGGATTGATCACGTCTTTACCGGCGTATTTGGGGGCGGTCCCGTGGGTGGCTTCAAAGCAGCCGAAGCCATCGCCGATATTTGCGCCGGGAGCCATGCCTAGGCCGCCGACTTGCGCGGCGCAAGCGTCGGACAGGTAGTCGCCATTCAGATTGGGAGTGGCCAGGACTTCATATTCATCGGCGCGCAGCAGAACTTGTTGGAAGATGGAATCGGCGATGCGATCGTTGATCATGATCATCTGCTTCCAGCGGCCTGCGCCGTGCGTGGCGTAGATCGAATCGAGCACTTGTTTCACCTCGGCGTAGAGCTGGGTGCGAAAAGCGTCGGTGGCTTGATCGAGGCCCGGCTCGATGGCGGCGGCGTTCTGCTCGATGGTGAGGGCGGGATTTTTGTCCTTGTTGCCGAGGATCCAGCTTTCGCGTTCGGTGACGATTTGGGCGCGGAATTCATCTTTCGCCACTTCGTAGCCCCAATCGCGGAACGCGCCTTCGGTGAATTTTTGGATGTTGCCCTTGTGCACGAGCGTCACCAGGCGGCGCTGGTGATCGATGGCGTGTTGGATGGCGCGGCGCACCAGGCGCTTGGTGCCGCTGGGCGACATGGGCTTGATGCCCACGCCGGAATCCCAGCGGATTTGCTTGGGGCCGCCGCCGAGCATGTCCTTATTCAAGAACTCGAGAAGCTTTTTGGCTTCGGGAGTGCCGGATTTCCATTCGATTCCCGCGTACACGTCTTCGGTGTTTTCGCGGAAGATGATCACGTTCATGCGCTCGGGGTGCAGGACGGGCGAGGGCACGCCGGCAAAATATTTCACGGGGCGCACGCAAGCGTAGAGATCGAGAATTTGGCGCAGCGCGACGTTGAGCGAGCGGATGCCACCACCGACGGGCGTGGTGAGCGGGCCTTTGATGGCCACGCGGAAATCGCGGATGGCGTCCACGGTGTCATTCGGCAACCACTCCTTGAATGTGTTGAAGGCTTTCTGGCCGGCGAAGACCTCAAACCACGCGACTTTGCGCTTGCTGCCGTAGGCGGATTGCACGGCGGCGTCAAACACGCGCACGGAGGCTTTCCAGATGTCGGGGCCGGTGCCGTCGCCTTCGATGAAGGGCAGGATGGGGCGATCGGGGACGCGCAGCGCGCCACTTGCGTATTCGATGGCCTTGCCGTCGGCGGGGATGGATTTGCCGTTATAGGACGACTTCATTGGTGCTAACTCCTCCTAGAAAATGGGCTCCGTGCAGACCGGCTCGGTAGTCCGAAGCGTGTCGCGCGAACAAAAAACAATAGCACAGTCGACGCGAGGGTGCATCGACGCTGGAGGATGGCCAAGCGGTGTTCGCGGTCACATTGAGGCGTGATGTCCGTCACCGTCAAAGGAGGAGAGGGGAAGTACTTTCTGTGCGGCTTTGGAGCAGTCCGGGGGAAGCGAGGTGGGGGTGCGATGTATCGCGTATTCAGGCAGCTAGAGAATGGGGAACTGGTGCATGTGGCGTCACGCGGCGAGAGGGAGAAGGCCGCGCAGCTTGTGGAATCTCTCAAGGTGCTTTGGCCGGGCGAATATGAGGTGCGGGCGCCACATGCCAGGGCGGTGAGAAGTAGATCGTCGGCCGACCGGGAGATCAAGACGGAAGTTCCGGTCTAATTGAGTGTTGGTCGGAGGAAAAATGGCTTCACGAACGGCGTTCATCAGCAAATTGCTTGGGCTTTATTGCATTCTTGCCGGACTGGCAATGGTGGCGCACAAAGAGGCGACGCTGGCCACGGTCTCTGCGCTGATTCACAACGGACCGGAGCTGTTCATCGTCGGTATCATCACGTTGGCGGCAGGACTCGCGTTGGTACTGGGACACAATGTTTGGTCAGGCGGCGTGCTGCCGGTGGTGGTCACGATCATGGGTTGGCTGACGCTGCTCAAGGGGTTGCTCTTTTTGTGCTTGCCGCCGGAGCAGGCCGGTGGATTGGTCCTCGGAAAGCTCAGCTATGCGGGCCATTTCCACCTGTACCTGGCGATTGTGGTGATTATCGGCTTGTATTTGACGGTTGCCGGGTTCGCAACGAAATCGGAATAGCTAACCAACAGGGCAGCAGAAGACCCTTCCAATCCCGGCGCTGGCGAGGCGTCAACGCATCTGTCTGTCCATTTCGGGCAACATTCGCCTGTGGTGTGGGCGATTGAGTGCCAAACGGGACAGACGTGAGTGGCCGAGCACGTCTAGACTACAGCCTCCGGAAGAAGTTTGGAGGCTCACCGTGTTGCAACCAGTCCTGAGCGAAATGATTCCGGTTGGCTTGGCCTTGGACTACTCATATTGGTACGACGCTCCGGTGGTGTTGCGCGTGGCCGCCGGACCGACTCGAAGGTCCGAGGTGCAGATGGAGTGCACGATCACAGGTGAATCGAAGGCCGTGGTGCACGTGCACACGGGCCGGGGAGACCAGGATATCTGGAAGAGCCTGATTTTGGCCGTCGAGGAGTCGACTGAATTTCGTCGGCGCCAAGCCGCCTGAGAAACTCGCGAAGACGCGTGAGGAGATGATTGCCGTAAGGGGCTCTCCAAGGGGAGAAAGCAATGCCAGACCTGAATGCCGAAACAAACGGAGTCGATCCCGCAACACAGACCGCCGGTGGGGAAGTGACAAGCGGGCAGGATCAAGATTCCGCCGATAGCAAGAATCCGCGAACTGAACGAGCGCCGGGGAGGCTGCCGGCGCGCGCGGCTCGAACGGGCAATCGAGAGGCTTTTCGGTTTCATCGGGAGTTGTGAGAAGCAGTTGCGCTACGGCCGTTAAGGATCCTGATTCGCTGGGATCGCCATGGGTGCTGGAATCAACATGGACTTCCTCTCTAAGTTGCGAATCGGAATGTTTTTAGTTTTCGCCGCAATGTCCCCGGCACTTTTCGCGCAAAATGGCCTGCCTGCCAAACCCCAAAATCACGTAACCGCGCTGAATGCGCGCCAGATTATGGAGCGTTCGGTGGCGGCCACGGAGCGAAACTGCGAAGCGAGCGACCATTACACCTATATGGAGCGTGACGAGGATCGGCGCCTGGACTCGCGTGGACAGGTGAAATCGGAAGATGCACAAGTGACGAAAATGGCGCTCGTAAATGGCGCGCGCTTCGAGCAGGTCGTCGAAGACAATGGGCATCCTCCAACGGCCGAGGAACAAAGGACAAACGGAGAGAATCTGGACAAACTCGAGCACGAAACGCCTGAGCAGCGAACGATACGGCTCGGCAAGGTGCAGGACAACAGGACATTCCTGGGCGATATGCTTGACGCTTTCGACTTCGAGCTGGTTGGCGAGGAGATGGTCGACGGCAGGGCGGCCTACGTGATTCAGGCCACTCCGCACGCGGGCTATCAGGGACACGACAAGTACGCCAAATTGCTGAACAGAATAGAAGGCAAGCTGTGGGTCGATAAGGAAAACTTCGGCTGGATCAAAGTCGATGGCGAGGTCATACAGTCTTTCTCAGTGGGTTTATTCGTGGCCCGCGTGCAGCGTGGCTCGCACGTCATTGTGGAGGAGACTCGGGTAGGTGACGCGACGTGGGTGCCGCAGCGCATCGAAATTCGCGCGAGCGCCCGAATCCTGTTCGTGAAAAATCTCGACGTGGACAAGATTTTGACGTACTTCGACTATCTGATAGTGCCGGATGAGCCCTATACCGCGAGCAGATAGCGGTGCGCGACGTGACGGCTTCGGATTCGGGTTGCGGGCTTCGATTCGGGAGCTTACGATTCGGCGGCGCGGACTACGGTGTGTTCGTAAAGGCCGCGGACGTGGCGGCGGGTAGTTTCGACGGCGGCTTCGATGCCTTCGGGCAGCGGGAACTGCCATTGCTCGAGCAGGCGCACGACGCGCTGTGCCATGGTGGATTCGGGGAGATGATTGGCCGAGCGGCCGGTGACGATGCGCAGAGCGTGGTCAATGCTGCGATAGAGCATGGCGGCGGCGCGGAGGGTTTGAGCTTCGGTTGAGCCGAGGCCGGAGACCGAGGGACCTTTGGCTTCGAGCAAAGCAATTTGCCGCAGGACGTGGCCGCGGCCTTCGATGATGGATTGGTCGGTGGGGCGTTCGTCGCGCAGCACGCGGGTGAGGAACAGGAAAGCCACGACGTATTCCACATCGTAATAGCCGCCGGCCATGCGTTTGAATTCGCCTTTTTGGCCAATGGGGCGATCGGGATCGGCGCCTTCGCGTTCGAGGCGCTGGCGCGTGTGCGCGAGATCGCGCGCCAGGGATTTGGGTTCCGAAAAACGGCGCACCAGGCATTCGTGAACTTGCCGCAGCGCTTCGGCGCCCAGCGTGAGATTGCCGACGATTGGGCGCGCCTTCAGAAACGTCGCGGCTTCCCACGCCACAGCTTCACTATCGAAATATCTACGCAAATAAGAAGTGGTCTGGAGGGTTTCGCCGTCGCCGCCGCGCGGGCGCAGGCGTGTGTCGACAGGGAAAAGAAGACCTTCGCGCGTATGGCTGCTGGCGATGTGCACCAGGCGATCGGCGACGAGACGCCATTTTTCGCGCTCATCGGCGGACAGACTATCGTCGACAAGAAAAACCAAGTCCACATCGGAACCGATGTCCATCTCGCCGGTGCCCAGGCGGCCGAGCGCCAAGATCGAAAACGGGGACGAGGCGAGATCGACGACAACCTGATTCATCGCGGCGGCGAGTTCGAGAGCGCGCGCGAGGGCTTGCTCGGCGAGTTCGGACAGTCCGCGGAAAGAATCGAACGGATGGCTGGAGCCGAGCAGCGCGCGGACCAGCGTGGCGAGCACTCCGCGGCGATAGGCGACGCGCAACGCCGTCATGGCGTCTTCGACGGCTTGCGGGGTGAGCGGTTCGCCCACTGCGATCTGCGGAAGCGCCCCGCGGAATCCCGCAAGGCCGGGATCGGCAACGGCGGAAATTTCCTCGGGATTCGAGGAGAGCAGATCGACGGCCAGATCGCTGCGCGACAATACTTCGGCGGCGATCAGCACCCATTCGGGGCGCGCGCTTAATTGCGCCATGACTTTCGGTTGGAGGACGGCCGATTCCAGAAAACGCGTAAGGCCGCGGCGCACGAACAGCGCTTCCTCGTCGGGGCGCTCATCTGAGGCCAGCGAGACCATCGCGGCGACCGACGGATATTCCTGGCGCAAACGGCGCAGCATCGCGCCTGTGCCGGGGTCGGCGGCGGCTGCGTCTTTGCCGGCGGAAGGTTCGGGGCCGCTGCCGCTGAGGATGCGCTCGTAAATTTCGCGTACGTCCTTGAAATGCTCGGTCAGGCGGCTGAGCAAGAGCGCGCCGGGAGATCGCGCGTCGGCAGGGCCGGCCTCCACGCCGCAACGCCGCGCGAGGCGCTCGAGCGCGTCGGCGGGCTCGGGCAGCGTGTGGCGTTGCAGGCCGTCGCGCAATTGCAGGCGGTGCTCGACGCGGCGGAGAAATTGATACGCGGCGCTTAGACGGAAAAAATCGCGGCCGGAGAGATGCCCTTTATCGTGCAGGCGGCCGAGGGCGAAAAGCGTCGAAGGCGAGCGCAGCCAGGGATCGGCGCCGCCGTAGAGGCGCTGCAGGCATTGCGCGAGAAATTCGATGTCGCGAATGCCGCCGGGGGAAAGTTTGACGTTCCACGCGGCGGTGTGTCCAGTGGTGCGGGCGCGGCGGCGCAGGCCGCGCGTTATTTGCTCGCGGGCGTTCAGGACGGCTTCGACCACGGCGAGATGGAATTCGCGGCGATAAACCAGCGGCTGGACTTCTTCGAGGAAGCTGCGGCTGACGGAGGCGTCACCGGCCGAACCGCGCGCCTTGATGAGCATTTGCAGCTCCCATTCGCGGGCGCGCGAACGATAGTAATCGAGCGCGGCGGGCAGGCTACTGGCAAGATCGCCTTCGCGGCCTTGCGGGCGCAACCGCAGATCGACGCGATAGACGGCGCCTTCGGCCATCGGCTCGGTGACGATGTGCAGCACCTCTTGCGCGAGGTGCGTGAAATATTCGGCGTTGGTCGCGGTGCCTTGCGCGCCGCCGGATGTCTGGCCCAAATGGCCGTAGAGGAAAAGCAAGTCGATGTCGGAACTGTAATTGAGTTCCTGGCCGCCGAGTTTGCCGAGGGAAATGATGGTCATGCGCGTGGGTTGCTGGCGGCCTTCGGCGTCGATGTACTGCGGGATGCCGTAATCGCGCTCGAGGCGATAGGCGGCGACGCGCAGGGCGCGCTCGAGAAGAACGTCGGCGAGGTGCGAAAGATCGAGCGTGGTTTCGGCGAGAGTAGCGAGGCCGAGCACGTCGCGCAGCGTGATACGCAGATATTGGCGGCGCTTGAAGCGAATCAGCACCCGCGTCGGATCATCGTCGCCGGATATGGCTTCGAATTGCGCGAACTCCTCGAAAAGATCTTCGGGCGATTTCAGTTCTTCGAGGCTGCTGGAGGTGGCCGGGCCGTGGCGCGCCGGTCCGTGCAGCCAAGCGACGAGCGACGGTTGCTGGATAACGGATTCGGAAAGATAGCGGCTGTAGCTGAAGAGCACGAGCAAGTGGTGCAGCGCCACGGGATGCTGCTCGAGATAGCGCACGCTGCGTGGGCCGGCGCCGGGGTCGTTTGCGTCAGTGACGGTAAGGTAGCGCTCGAGATAGTTGAGCGCGGTGTCCGGGTCCGGCACTTGCGCGAGCAGGGCCGGCAGCTTGGCCCACAAGCTCTCCGGCAGGCGCGGGGCGACCTGCGCGAGATTCGCCTTGGCGCGCTCGGGTTCCGCGAATGTGACCGCTGAAAAGGCCGCGTCCATTAAATTGAGCAATCGCCTCCGGCGAGAGCGTTGAACCAATCGGCTCCGCCGAGTTCATTTAAGCAATCGGCTCCGCCGAGGCCGGGGCCGATTCAGCCTAACGGAACACAGGGAAAGAATCAAAGAGTACGCAGAGGCATCAATCCACGCGGAAATGGCAGCCGCGGCTGGCGCGGCATTCGGTGGCGCCGCGGACGATCAGAATGCTGGCTTCGACGGCGTTGCGCAGGCCGATGATCGCGTCGTCAAGCGCGGCGCGGCGATAGAACTGGGAAATTTCCAGGTGCAGCTCCTGGAGAATTTCGCGCGCGCGCTCCAGGCGCTTGGCGGTGCGGATCAGGCCGACGTAATTCCACATCGTGTGGCGAATCGTCAGCCAATCTTGGGCGATCAGCGCGGGGTCGGCGGATTCGCGCTCGTAGCGCCATGGGGAGATGCGCGGGAAGTAAGCGGGGCTCGCGGCGGATTGCTCGGCAGACTGGCGGCCGGCGCGCACGCCCCACACGAGGCACTCGAGAAGAGAAGTGCTGCCGAGGCGATTGGCACCGTGAACGCCGGTGCAAGCGACTTCACCGACGGCGCGCAGACCGGGCAGGCTGGTCTGGCCCCACGCGTCCACCGCAACTCCGCCGCAACTGTAATGCGCGGCGGGGACGATGGGGATGGGTTCGCGCGTGATGTCAATGCCGAGAGATGCGCAATGAGCGTGGACGCCGGGGAAACGCTCGCGAATCCACTCGGCGGGTTTGTGCGTGATGTCGAGCCACGCGCAGGGCTCGCCCTTTTCGAGCATGTGCTGGTAAATGCCGCGAGCCACGACGTCACGCGGGGCGAGCGAACCGCCGCTTGCGGCGCTGAGGAATTCGTGGCCGACGGAATCGACGACGCGCGCGCCTTCGCCACGAAGCGCTTCGGAAATCAAAAATGTGCCGCTGGGGTGGAACAGCGCCGTGGGGTGGAACTGCACATATTGCAAATTGATCGAGCGGGCGCCGGCGCGATGCGCGAGCGCCAAGCCGTCGCCGCGAGCGCCTGCGGGATTCGTGGTATGCAGATAGAGCCGGCCGATGCCGCCGGTGGCGAGGACGGTCTGCGCCGCGCGAAGCGGAACAATTTCGGCGGTGGATTGATCGAGGGCATAGACGCCGAAGCATTGCGGTGCGCGATAGACGTCGAGCGGCTCTTCAGAGTGATGCGGCAGCGTGAGCAGATCGATGGCCGTGAAGCCGCGCAGCAGACGTATGCGCGGATGATTGGAAACGCGGGCGAAAAATGCGCGCTCGATGGCCGTGCCGGTTTGATCCTTCACATGCAGGATGCGCGGGCAGGAGTGCGCGCCTTCGCGCGTCAAGTCAAATTCGGCCGGATTCGTAGGATCGCGGTCGAATTCCACGCCGAGCTGATCGATCAGGACGCTTTGCACGAGTTCGGGCCCCTCGCGCGCGAGCACGCCGACCGCGGCGGGATCGCCAAGATGCGCGCCGGCTTCCAGGATGTCGCGCGCGAGAAGCTCCGGCGAATCATTGTGGCCGCGAAAAACAATTCCACCTTGCGCCCAGAATGAATTGCTTTCTTCCGGTTGATGCGCGCGCGTGACGATGGCGACTTCCGCGCCTTTTTCGGCCGCGGCCCAGGCTGTGGCACAGCCGGCAAGACCGCTGCCGAGGACGAGGACGTCGATGTGCTCGGGGATGTTGTTTTCTGCGCTCATCGTGATTCCGGTTGAATCTCCAGGCTGATGTCGGCGGCGGGAGCGGAGTGCGTGAGCGCGCCGACGGAAATGCGGCCCACTCCGGCTTCGGCGAACGCGCGAACGTTGGAGAGAGTTATGCCGCCGGAAGCTTCGATTGCGATGCGCCGCTCCGGATCGAGTTGGCGCGCGCGCTCGACGGCTTGGCGCGCAAGATCGGGCGTGAAATTGTCGAGCAGAATTGCCTCGGGACGCTCGGGCAAGGCTTCATCGAGTTCGGCGAGCGTGTTGACTTCGACCTCGATCCAATTAACAGGACCGCGATTCGCCTGCGCGGCGCGAATTGCGGGCGCGACGCCGCCCGCTAGGCGCACGTGGTTTTCCTTGATAAGGATCGCGTCGGAAAGGCCGAGGCGATGATTGGTGCCGCCGCCGGCGCGCACGGCGTATTTTTCGAGCGCGCGAAGGCCGGGCGTAGTCTTGCGCGTATCCAGAATCGTGGCGCTGGTTCCGGCTACGGCGTCGACATACATCCGCGTGAGCGTGGCGATCCCGGTGAGGCGTTGGAGCAAATTAAGGGCTACGCGCTCGGCGCTCAGCAAAGCTTGCGCGCGGCCGCGAACCCACGCGATGGTTTGCCCGGGAGAAACGCGATCGCCATCGCGGCAAAGGATATCGACGGTCAATTTCGGATCGAGCAGGCGAAACGTTTCGATCGCAAATTCAAGTCCGGCAAGAACGAGCTGACTCTTGGCGAGGAAATCGCCGGCAGCCCGTTGGTCGGCGCGTACCGTGGCTTCTGTTGTGCGATCGCCGCCGCCGATATCTTCGTCGAGAAATCGGCGCAGTAGCTCGCGAAGCTCGTCGGCGGAGAGGCTCGGCGGAAACATGGCGATTGCTGAGGGCAGAGGCAAGTTTTAGCTCATGGCCAACATGCGCTCAATGGGGCGCAGGGCGCGTCGCGCGATGTCTTCATCGAGCGTGATCTCCGGAGTGCGATCGCGGAGGCAGAGATAAAGTTTTTCGAGCGTGTTCTTGCGCATGTGCGGGCATTCGTTGCAGGCGCAATTGCCATCGGGCGGCGCGGGGATCAGCAGCTTCCCGGGCGCGACGCGCTGCATGGCGTGCAGAATGCCGGGCTCGGTGGCGATGATGAATTCGGTGTCGGCGCTCGCTTCGACGTGCTTGAACAGTGCCGTCGTTGAGCCGATGAAATCGGCCATGCGCAGGACGGGCTCTTCGCATTCGGGATGCGCGACAAGACGAGCATTGGGATGGCGCTCGCGCAATTGCACGATTTTCTTCACCGAAAATTGTTCGTGGACGATGCATGTACCGGGCCAGAGGAGCATCTCGCGCCCCGTCTGCTTCATGACGTAGCGGCCGAGATTGCGATCGGGGGCGAAGACGATGGGTTGATCGGCGGGGAGCTGGGCGACGATGCGCGCGGCGTTGCTGGAAGTGCAGATCACATCGCTCATGGCTTTTACGGCCGCGCTGCAATTGATATAGCTGACCACCGCGTGGCCGGGAAAGCGCTCAAGAAATTTGGCGAATTGATCGGCGGGACATCCATCGGCGAGTGAACAGCCGGCTTCGGGATCGGGCAGCAACACCTGCTTCGTGGGATTCAGGATTTTCGCCGTCTCGGCCATGAAATGCACGCCGGCGAAGACGATGATTTCGGCGTCGGTTGCGGCGGCGCGGCGAGAAAGCTCGAGGCTATCGCCGACGAAATCCGCGACATCCTGGATTTCGGAATCCTGATAATAGTGCGCCAGGATAACGGCGTTGCGCGCGCGTTTGAGCTTGCCAATTTCGGATTCAAGGTCCAACGAGGGCGAGGGCGCAGCCGGAGCGGCGCCGAACGTCACGGTTCGGGCAGGAGGTGCGGCAACAGGAGACACATTAATTAGACTAACCGAACGCTTAGAGGGTTGCAAAACTGCGCCGCAGGTGTTCGTGCGCGTCTGGAATCGCGCCGAGGCAGAGAAGCTCAATGCGTGCTAAAATACGTGTGCGCGTTTGTTGCTCCACATATCCTCGTTGATTGACTGGGGTTGCAGTACGCCGCGCGTGCAGCCCTGTTTGGCCGCAGCACTCACACTCAGATGACTACGCCGATACGCAACATCGCCATCATCGCCCATGTGGATCATGGGAAGACGACGCTTGTCGATTTTATGCTGCGCCAGAGCGGGATTTTCCGCGAAAACGAAGAGCTGACGGATCGCGTGATGGACTCCAACGATCTGGAACGCGAGCGCGGGATCACAATCCTGGCGAAGAACACGGCGCTGACGTATCGCGGCACGAAAATAAACATCGTGGACACGCCGGGTCACAGCGATTTCGGCGGCGAGGTGGAGCGCGCGCTGCGCATGGTGGATGGCGTGCTGTTGCTGGTGGACGCAAGCGAAGGCCCACTGCCGCAGACACGGTATGTGCTGCAAAAGGCGCTGGCCGCGAAACTGCCTCCGATCGTGGTACTGAATAAGATCGATCGCTCGGACGCGCGCGCGGCGGAAGTGCTGGACGAGATCTACGATTTGTTCATCGACCTGGATGCCACGGAAGATCAACTGGATTTTCCGGTGATTTACTCGAATGCGCGCGCGGGCGTGGCGCACTACAAACTCGGAGACGCTTCGACGAATCTTGTGCCGCTGTTTGAGACGATCATCGCAAAGATTCCGCCTCCCGCGGGCGATCCCGTAGCGACGCTTCAAATTCAGGTGACCAATCTCGATTACAGCGATTATCTGGGCCGCTTGGCGATCGCGCGCGTGTTTCAAGGCACGCTAAAGCGCGGCGCCGATGTGGGCATCGTGAAATTGAACGGAGCGATTCAGCCAACCAAGATCACCAAGCTCTACACGTTCCGCGGACTGGAGCGCGACGAAGCCGAGGAAGTGTCCGCGGGCGAAATCGTGGCGATCGCGGGCGTGGAGGGCATTCAAATCGGCGAAAGCATCACGGACCTGGAGCATCCCGAGCCGCTCGAGCCGCTGATGATTGACGAGCCGACGCTGACGATGATCTTCACGGTGAACACTTCGCCGTTCGCGGGGCGCGAAGGGCAATACGTCACCTCGCGCGATTTGCGGGCGCGCCTGGATCGCGAACTGCTCACCAACGTTTCGCTGCGGATCGAAGAGACCAACACAACCGATTCATTCCGCGTTCTAGCGCGCGGCGAATTGCAGCTTGCGATTTTGATCGAGACGATGCGCCGCGAAGGCTACGAACTAATGGTCGCGAAGCCGGAGATCGTGGTGCGCCAAGAAAACGGACGGCGCGTCGAGCCGCTGGAAAGTCTGGTGATCGATTGCCCGGAATCGTTTATCGGGATCGTGATGGAAAGTTTGGGGAGCCGGCGCGGGGAAATGGCCAAGATGGTGAATCATCATTCGGGGCGCGTGCGCATGGATTTTCACATTCCTTCGCGCGGCCTGATCGGATTGCGCGGGCAATTGATGACGGACACCCGGGGCACCGCGCTGATCCATTCCGTATTGGAAGGCTGGACGGATTACGCGGGCGACATGGCTTCGCGTCTGACTGGGGCGCTGGTGTGCGATCGCGCGGGCGTCTCAACGGCCTTTGCGATTTGGGGCATTCAAGAGCGCGGGGAAATGTTCATCGGGCCCACCGAAGAGGTGTACGAGGGCATGATTGTCGGCGAAAACTCTCGTGAAGACGATATGAACGTGAACATTACCAAGGAAAAGAAGCAAACCAACATGCGCTCATCTTCGGCAGACGAAGCGATTCGCCTGGTGCCGCCGCGCGAGATGACGCTGGAAAAGGCGATTGAGTTCATCGCCGACGACGAATACGTCGAGGTCACGCCGAAATCGATTCGCTTGCGCAAGAAAGTCCTCGACAGTAAGAAGCGCCCCAAGCGCTGGCGGGAAATTCGCGCCAGTGTCGAATCTTCTTCTGAGTAACGCTCTCCGCTTCTAACATTCGGCTTCCCGGCGGTGCTATGATTCCGCAAGAGTACGACCGGCTTCTCAATATCCACGGAGCGAACATATGCCTGAACCAACCAAAGAAGAATTACTGGCACGAATCGCGGAACTTGAAAAGCAAGGCGGGCAGCGAGCGAAAGGCAGCCTGGAATTCCGCGTGGGCGAAAAAGGCGGCGTCAGCGTTTACGGGCTGGGACGTTTCCCGGTGACACTTTATTACGAGCAGTGGATTCGCCTGCTCGACGCTGTGCCCGATCTGCGCGCTTTCCTCGAGGAAAACAAGAGCCGTCTAAAATTGAAGCCGAAGTTTTAGCGGGGCGGGCGGGCGGCGAGCGTCGCGCGGGATTCGTTGCCTCGGCGTGCGAAGTCCCACGCGGCGGCGCTTATCCACGGCGGCAATTCCCACCCGGGCTCTTGTTGCGCGCTCGCTGGGCGTTGGAACTTTCGGGCGCGGATTGGCGTAATAGATGCAGGAGGCGGAATAAACCATGTCGGAGCAAAGTTATCGCCGGCCGGGCGGGTCAATCGCCGGCGCCGTCATATTGATCGCGCTGGGTGTGGTGCTGCTGATTGCGAATCTGCGATCGGGATTTGACCCATGGCCGGTGCTGGTGCGTTACTGGCCGCTGATTTTGATTCTTCTCGGCGTAGGCGGAATTGTCGATTATTTCCAAGCGCGCGCGCATCCGGGTGGGCCGCCCACGAGAACCTCCGGCGCGATGATCGCGCTGATTGTTTTGGTGCTGATCTTTGGATTGCTGGTTTGGCGGCATCATCGCCGGCCGGGAGAAGTGCGATGGGATTTCGGCGGCGAGGAAAGCTTGATGCACGCGGATCGCACTGTAGATATTGCGGGCGCGACGTCCGTGCGAACGCACATCAACATGCCGGCGGGGCAGCTGAACATCTCATCCGGCGCGGGCCCGCTGCTCGATGCGCATTTCGATTACACGGCTTCCGATGGCGATCCCCAAGTGAATTACAACGTTTCCGGCGGGAGTGGGCAGCTTGAAATAAATCAAACGCAGCCGGGGATTCACGTGGGCGGATCGGACAATGAGTGGCGATTGCGATTCGCGAACAACGTGCCGCTCGATCTTTCGCTGGACATGGGCGCGGGGCAGGGGCATCTGGATCTCAACGGGCTTGACCTGACGAACCTAAAGATAAACTTGGGCGCCGGCCAAATGGACGTGGACTTGAGGGGCCCGCGTACGACCGACCTGGACGCCGATATCGAGGGTGGCGTGGGGCAGGGAACAATCCGTCTGCCGCAAGATGTGGGCGTGCGGGTGAACGCGGAGGGCGGAATCGGGTCCATCAACACGCACGGATTGAGACGCGAAGGCGACGAGTACGTGAACGATGCGCTGGGGAAATCGCCGGCGACGATTCATCTGAGAGTCGAGGGCGGCGTTGGCTCTATCGATCTTGATGCGGGGCCTTGATCGCTGATCGGTTGGCTGTGGCGCGGAATTCGTTGCGCGGCGTTTACGCCTGTGCTGCAAACCTAGGCAACAAATCGCGCGTGATGCTCCTTTAATATGCAGCGGTCCATCACCACCGCTAATCCCGCTTGGCGCGCGCGTGCGGCTGCGGCTTCGTGAATCACGCCTTCTTGCATCCACACGGCGCGCGCACCGATGCGGATCGCGCTCTCCACAATTTCCGGCACGGCTTCTGAGCGGCGGAAAATATCCACGATGTCGACGCGCTCCGGTACCTCCTCAAGGCGCGCGTAGGATTTTTCACCGAGCACTTCGGTCTCGTTCGGATTCACGGGAATGATTCGGTAGCCCGCGGACTGCATATAACGCGACACGCCGTTGCTGGGGCGAGATCGGCTGGAAGAAAGGCCGACGACGGCGATGACTTTTGCGGATTCGAGCATTTCACGGACAGGATCGGCGCTCATCGCGGACGCCGCGAGCCATCATGTCGCGGAGGGCGATCGGGGCGATGCGGCCGCGGCTGCGATGGGCCCGAATTTCGATCGCGCGGTGGTTGCGGACGGTTCGGGGATCGAGGCGCGCCGCCTCCAGATTTATTTCCGCCGCGCCACGGACCGTTCTTCTGCTCGCTCCAATTGTGTTTGGGCCGCGAGGGGCGCGGACCCGCCGGCGCGCCGCCAGGTTTGCTGCCGCGCCAGGGTTCGGTTTTCTTTTCGCGCCAATGATCGTTTGTCCGCGAAGGTGGACGATTGCTCGGCGCTCCCGGCGGACGATTGACCGGAGGCCGAGGCGAACGGTCGTTTGGAAAACGCGGTGCGCCGGCGCTGCCGGATTTGTTTCCGCGCCACGGGCCGGTTGTCTTCTCACGCCAATGATCGCTAGGCCGCGAAGGTGGACGATTGCTTGGCGCTCCCGGCGGACGATTGGCCGGGGGCCGCGGCGAGTGATCGTTTGGAAAACGCGGCGCGCTGGCGCTGCCGGATTTGTTTCCGCGCCATGGTCCGCTTTTTTGCCCGCGCCACTGATCTTTGGGCCGTGAGGGGCGCGGGCCGGCGGGCGCGCCGAGTGGCCGATTGTCCGGAGGGCGTGGTGAGCGGTCGTTTGGAAAACGAGGCGCGCGCCCTGATTTATCTCCGGGCGACGGGCGATCGTTTCGCGCGCGCCACGGCTCTCGCGGGCGCAACGGTGGGCGTTTGCTGGGCGCTCCATGCGAAAAGTTGCGCGGCGCTGCGAACTGTGGGCGATTGACCGGCGCTGGGAGCGGAGGACGAGCGGTCGCTGCCGGCGTTGGCGTTGCGATCGGAGGCGGTGCGGCCGATGGCGCAACGGTTTGCGCCGGCGCTGCGATTGGAGGCGCGTCCTTCTCCGCAAGCACTCGATCGACAGCGCGCGAAAACTTTTCAACTTCGCTCGGCTCCAAGCGGCGGTAGTGGCCCTCCGGCACCGGGTCCAGCTCCAGCGTGGCGAGCTGCACGCGGTTCATTTTTTCGATGGGGTGATCGAGGCGTGCGAGCGATCGGCCCAGCGCGTCGCGGCTGGGTCCCGTAAGTTCAACTTCGTACCACGGATTTTCGGCGGAGCGGCGCGCCCACGGTCCCTTGAGTGGAGCGAATTGAGCTTGCGCGGCGCGGCCCACCTCGCGCATCTCCTCTTCGCTGATGCGGCCTTTCACCTTGATCCAATACGTTTGGCGCAGGCGGCTGGCGGCGCGCAGCACGCGCGCGGCAAGCTGGCCGTCGCTGGTGAGCAGCACGAGACCGCTCGCGAAATAATCGAGGCGGCCGACAGGGAAAACTCGCTCGGGCGTGCCGCGCAGGAAATTGCGCAGAGTCTTGCGGCCCTCGGGATCGGCGAGCGTCGAAACCACTTGCGGCGGCTTGTGCAGAATAATGTAAACAAGCTCCGTGGGGATTTCCGCCACGCGGCCCGCGGCTTCCACTCGATCGTGATCGGGATCGGCCTTCGATCCGAGTTCGGTGACGATTTCACCGTTGACGCGTACTTGGCCGCTGCGAATCAATTCTTCGGCGTGCCGGCGTGAGGCGATGCCAGCTTGCGCGATTATTTTCTGTAGACGCTGGAGCATGGTGTGTGGCCGCGAATGCTAGTGCGTGCCGTCGTCGGCCGATGGAGCGGCGTCGGACGGAGTGTCCGCCGGCGCAGGCTCGGGCGCCGATGATTCGGAAACTTGGGGCGCGTCAGGGGTTGGGGCCGGCTCTGCCATGCCGGGCTCGAATTCGGCCGGAGCCAAACCTTCGTCGGTGCCAAGCGCATCGCGCGCGAGCTGCTCGAATTCCTTGAGGCTCGGCAGCTCGTCGAGATCGGACAGGCCGAAGCGCATCATGAATTCTTTTGAGGTGCGGTAGAGAATCGGGCGGCCCAACACGTGCTTTCTGCCGGCGGTGGTGATCAGCCGCTTCTCTAGCAGCGTTTGAATCACACCGGCGCAGTTGACGCCGCGAATTTCTTGGATTTCAGGCTGCGTCGCGGGCTGCTTGTAGGCGATCACGGCCAGCGTCTCGAGCGCCGGCATGGTGAGGCGCAACGGCGGCCGCAGAGCTTTGATAAACCTGCGCACCGCGTCGTGATGCTGCGGCTTGGTGTAAAACTTGTAGCCGCCTGCGACGCGGCGGATTTCAACGCCGCGCTCTTCGACCGCATACGAGGCCACCAGCAAGTCGAGCGCGGCGCGCACCGCGGTCTTTTCTTCGCCGACGGCGGCGGTCAATTGCTCGAGCGTGACCGGTTCGTCCGCGGCGTAGATGATGGCTTCGAGCGCGCCGGTAAGTTCCGCCGGCGTCATTTATGTATCCGTTCTTTTTTAGAACCTGAAAACCGGCTATTCATATTGTTTCTCGATTTCACCCAGGGCGTCGCCGCCGGAAAATACCAGGTCGAATAGTTTGTGTTTGCGAATCTGAATCTCGCTGAACAATGCTTCCTGCACCAGCACGATCGCTTGCAGGCGCACCATTTCCAGGACGGCGAGCAGCGCCACGATCATGGCCTGGCGCGAAGAGCACGAATCGAAAAAGCGGATCAAGCTGACGCCCTCTTCGTCCGCGAGGAGTTCCTTGCGCAGCAGGTCCATCATTTGCGGCACGGTGATCTGCTCACGGTAGAGTTCGATGCGCGTGACTTCCTTGCGGCGCTCGAGCACTTGCTGGAATACCCGCACTAAATCCACGAGCGAGACGACTAGTTCGGCTTCGGTGCCTTCGCCTTCGTAAAGCGAGCGATCGGGTTTCGACCACACGTTCTGTTCGATCTGCTGTTTTTGATAGAGCATCTGCGCCGCGCTCTTGAACTTCTCGTGCTCCACCAAGCGATGCACCAATTCCGCACGCGGATCTTCCTCGCCTTCGGGTCCGGCCAGCGGATCGGGCGGCAGCAGCATTTTCGATTTGATGTAGATCAGCGTCGCAGCCATGTAGATGAATTCGGCGGAAACGTCCATATCGAGCTGCTCGAGCTTGTGCAGGTAATCGAGATATTGGCCGGTGATTTGCGCGATAGGGATATTGTGGATATCGATTTTCTGCTTCTTGATTAAATCGAGAAGCAGATCGAGCGGCCCGTCGTACGTCGCGAGATGAATTTTCAGAGGCGTCGCCATACTTCAGGTTCCCGCTTTCGATGTGATCGACTCGCGCGTTTTCTTCCAGCCGAAGACGGCTTCGCGCACGCGTTCCATTGTTGCCTTCGCAACGCCGTGCGCCTTCTTCGAGCCCTCGTCCAGAATCTCGAGCACCGCCGCCGGCTTGGCTTCAAATGTATGGCGCCGCTCGCGCACTGGCTCAATCCATTTTATCAGCGCGTCGGCCGCGATCTGTTTGCAATCCACGCAGCCGATGGCCGCTGTGGTGCAATCGCGCCGGATTCGCTGGATCACATCGGGCGTCGAGAATATTTTATGCCAGTCAAAGACGGGGCACACATCGGGATTCCCGGGGTCAGTGCGCAGTTTTCGGGCAGGATCGGTGACCATCGCGCGGGTCTTCTTACGGATGTCGTCGTCGGACTCGCTGAGCGAGATAAAATTGCCGTACGATTTTGACATCTTGCGGCCGTCGGTACCCGGGATGCGCGGAGTTCGCGTCAGCATCGCGTCTGGCTCGCGGAGCACTTTGCTGATGTGGACGTACTGCTGATCCTTTTCACCTATTCGCTTGTATAAGTTGACCAGGCCTTCTTCGAGGATCTTCTTCCGCAGCGCCTCGCGGGTCACGGTTGGAGTTTCGCCTAACGCCTTCGCCAGACCGCGCGCATCGTTCTTCTTCCATTCGATGAAATCCACGTCGAAACCATAGAACGTATTGAATGTGTTCACAATCTCGCGCGTTAGCTCGACGTGCGCGACTTGGTCCTCGCCGACGGGCACTAGATCGGCGTCGTACATCATGATGTCAGCGGCTTGAAGGACCGGATAGCCGAGGAAGCCGAACGTGTGCAGGTCCTTGCCTTTGATATTTTCGAGCGCTTCCTTGTACGTCGGCACGCGTTCGAGCCAGGCGAGCGGCGTGACCATGGAAAGCAGAAGCTGCAATTCGGCGTGCTCGGGAACTTGCGATTGGACGAACATCGTGCATTTCGCGGGATCGAGGCCGGAGGCCAGCCAGTCGATAGCGATCTCAATCGAATTTTGCGCGATCGCGGACGTATCCGCGTAATCAGAGGTGAGCGCGTGCCAATCGGCCACGAAGAAAAAACAATCGTAGTTCGCCTGCATCTGGATCCAATTGGCGAGAGCGCCGAAAAAATGGCCGATGTGCAAGCGGCCGGTGGGGCGCATTCCGCTCAGTACGCGCTGTCTAGGCGTTGCGGTCAAACGAGCGATCTCCTTCGTGCTTGTACGTGCGCGCCTGAAGTGTGAGCGGGTGTGACATGGGCCAACATTGTATCTCGTAGCTGCCGCCGCGTCAGGGAGAAAAGACGCGCGTTACATGCGCAGCAGCTCGCGCAGCCGGCGGGTCTGTGCGCGACTGACGGGGATTTCCGCGTTGCGCCGGTCCGCCATTTTCAGCATGTAGCTGGATTTAAACCACGGCACCACTTCCTTGATGTGATTGATGTTCACCAAATATGAGCGGTGCGGGCGCCAGAAGCGCTCGGAATCGAGCGACGTTTGCAGCTCTTCGATCGTGCGGCAATTCGAGCTGCCCTCGAATTCTTTGGTCACCACCGTGATCAGGCCGTCGGCAATCGAGGCGTAGATCACGTCGTCGGCGTCCACCAGGAGAAGTCGCTGCTGCGTTTTGACGATCAGCTTAACGCGTTGCGCCGTGCGGCCCGCGCCGATTTGGTTCACCAGGAGTTCCAGTTGCGCGGCGGGCGAGGCGTCGGCTTCAAGCGCCTTCTTCACGCGCGCCACGGCCTTCGCCAATCGCGCTTTGTCGAATGGCTTCAGGATGTAATCGACTGCATTTACTTCAAACGCTTGCACGGCGTAATGATCGTAAGCGGTGGCGAAAACGAAGTGCGGCAATTTCGATTTGCGGTCGATCAGTCGCTTGATCACGCCGAAGCCATCGAGGCCCGGCATCTGCACATCGAGAAACACCAGGTCGGGCGCCTGCTCCTGAATCAACGCCACGGCCTCCGTGCCGTTCTTGCCCTGGCCGATCAAGCGCAGCTCCGGAAAACTTTTCAGAAGAAACGCCAACTCGTCGCGCGCGGGCTTTTCGTCGTCTACGATCAGTGTGCTGATGGGCATGGCGCTTGGAAACGCGATCTGCGGCCAGTATATGCAAAGCGCAGCCGGAGCAGCAAGGCGCGGCGTGCTCGCGCGAACGCGCCGTCCTGATATTATGGAACGCGAACGGTGACGAAGAGTTTCAACTGAAGCGAGGGAGGCCTAGATGGCGCAGAAGCGCGCAAGACTTGTGCGCGGTAAAACGATGTTCAAGGGCAGCGTGTTCGGAGTGCGCCGCGACTCCGTTATAGAGCCGGACGGTCTTCGTGCCACCCGCGAAATCGTGACGCATTCGGGTTCCGTCGTCGTGATGCCGGTGTTTCTGAATGGCGATTTGCTGCTGGTTCGGCAGTATCGGTACGCCGCGGGCCAAGCGCTGTGGGAGTTGGTCGCGGGTCGGAAGGAGCCGAGCGAATCTCCGCTCGCCGGTGCGCGGCGCGAATTGCTCGAAGAGACCGGCTACACGGCTCGGCGCTATCGCCGGCTGATCGATGTGTTTCCTTCGCCGGGCTTCGTGACGGAATCGATGGCAATCTTCGCGGCGGAAGGATTGACGCCGGGCGCAGCGCAGCCGGAGGAAGATGAGCACATCGTCGCGCGACGATTTAGCGTGGCGCAAGCGCTGAGCATGATTCGGCGCGGCGCGTTGCGCGACGCGAAATCCGTTGTCGGCATCCTCTACTATCTGAAATTCGTCGCGCGACAGCGCCGAGCGCAGTGATCCGCGCCACCGCGCCGGCGCCGCGCAATAATGTTTATTCCGCGTTCTTCTTGAATCACACGCGCGGGTGGACTACGATGCGCTCAGACTGCAGCTTCCGGAAACTTCCGGCGCGAGCGTGAAGCGCATGAGCATACGTCAATTCGTCGATCATCATTTTCGGCATTTCAACGCCGCGGTGGTGCGCGAAGCCTCACACGCCTACACGGCGCACCTGGCCGCGGGCGGCAAAATGTTTTTGGCGATGGCCGGCGCGATGAGCACCGCCGAGCTGGGATTGTCTCTTGCCGAAATGATTCGCCAGGAAAAATTCTCCGCCATTTGCACCACGGGCGCGAATCTGGAAGAAGACGTTTTCAACCTCGTCGCGCACGATTATTACAAGCGCGTGCCGAACTATCGCAATCTGAGCGACGCCGAAGAAGTGGCGCTGCGCGATAGCGGCATGAACCGCGTGACCGATACGTGCATTCCCGAAGAAGAAGCTATGCGCCGCATCGAGCGGCAAGTGTTGAAGCTGTGGCAGCGCGCCGAGAAGGAAGGAAAGCGCTATTTCCCCTACGAGTACATGTATGAATTGATTCGCAGCGGGATGATCAAAGAATATATTCAGATCGATCCGAAAGATTCCTGGATGCACGCCGCCTGCGAGAAAAACATTCCAGTCTTCACGCCAGGCTGGGAAGATTCCACGCTGGGCAACATTCTTGTTGCCAACATGCTGCGCGGCGATGTTTCGGGCTTCGGCATGGTGAAGTCTGGTGTCGAGCAGATGGCCGCGCTGATCGATTGGTACAAAGCGACGACGAAAAAGAGCTCAGTCGGATTCTTCCAAATCGGCGGCGGAATCGCGGGAGATTTCCCGATCTGCGTTGTGCCGCTGATCGAGCAGGATTTGCGCGAGCCGGTGCGCAAGTGGGGATATTTCTGCCAAATTTCCGATAGCACCACGTCATACGGCTCCTACAGCGGCGCAGTGCCCAATGAAAAGATCACATGGGGCAAGCTCGAAGCCGATACGCCGCGGTTCGTGATCGAATCGGACGCCTCAATCGTCGCGCCGTTGATGTTCGCGCACATTTTGGGCCAATAGTCCCGCCATGGAAAATCGCGACGTCGCCCGGATTTTGCGCGAAACCGCCAGCTTGCTCGAGATCGACGGCGCGTTTATCGGTCGTTATCGCAGCTACGAGCGGACGGCCGAATTGCTCGATTCGCTGCCGGAATCGATCGCCGAGATTGCCACCGATCCCGCGCGCCTGGAAGAGCTGCCCGGCATCGGCGAACGCATGGCCGAGCATATCCAGGAGATTCTGAAGACCGGCGACTACTCTCTGCGCAAAAAACTGCTTAAGAAATATCCCGCGACGATCCTCGATCTATTGACGCTGCAATCGCTGGGTCCGAAAAAAGTTGCGCTGCTCTGGAAGAATTTCAAGGCTGGTACTGTGGAGCAAGTGGAGAAGTTGGCGCGCGAGGGCAAGCTGCGCGATCTTGCCGGTTTCGGTGAGAAGAGCGAGCAGAACATTTTGAAAGCGGTTGAGGCCTTCAAGCGTTCCTCCGGGCGATTCTTGATTAATCAAGCGGATGCGACGGCGCAGAAGCTAATCGCCTACATCGCTGAACTGGGCGCGAAAGTGGAGTCGGTGACCGCGGCGGGTTCGTTGCGGCGCGCGCGGGAGACGGTGGGCGATCTCGATCTTCTTGTGACGTTCGCGAAGGGCCAGTACTCGCGGAAGAATGTGGATGCCGTCGCCGATCACATCGTGAAGTATCCGGAGATCGAGGAAATCTTGGTGCGCGGCGAAAATAAAGTGAGCGTGCGCCTGAAGAACACGATGCAAATGGACGTGCGGCTGCTCGAAAAGGAGAATTTCGGCGCAGCGCTGGTTTATTTTACGGGCTCGAAGGAGCACAACGTTTCGCTGCGTGGCCGCGCAAATAAAATGGGCTATACGCTGAACGAGTACGCGTTGGCCACGCTGAAAGGCGAGCGCCGCGTGGCCGGTTCAACCGAGGAAGAAGTCTACGCGAAACTGAAACTCGATTGGATTCCGCCGGAGCTGCGCGAGAACACCGGAGAGATCGAAGCCGCCGCCGAGCATCGCTTGCCGAAGCTGATCGAGCTTGCGGATATGCGCGGCGATTTGCAAATGCACACGACGGCCAGCGATGGCGCGAACTCCATCGAAGAAATGGGCGCCGCCGGCCGAGCGCTGGGCTACGAATACATCGCGCTGACCGATCACAGCCAGGCCGTGACCGTGGCCAATGGAATGGACGAACGGCGCACGCTGGAACAAATCAAGAAAATACACGCCGCGAACGACCGCGCGCAGGGAATCCGATTGCTCGCGGGAATCGAAGTGGACATCCGCAAGGACGGGAGCCTCGATTTGGACGATGAAGTTCTGGCGCAGCTCGACGTCGTCGTCGCCTCCGTGCACTCGTACATGAATATCGATCGCGCGGCGATGACGGATCGATTGCTTGCCGCCATCGAAAATCCTTACACGCAGATCCTTGCGCACCCCACGGGCCGGCTGCTGCTGCGGCGCGATTCGTTTGAATACGATTTCGAGAAGATCCTGGAAGCCGCGCGCCGCAATGGTGTTGTGGTGGAATGCAATGCCGCGCCCGAGAGGTTGGATCTGAAGGATGTCTATTTGCGCATGGCCAAAGATCGCGGCGTGCGCGTGGTGATTTCAACGGACGCGCATTCGACGCGCGGCCTGGGCGCGATGCGCTTCGGCGTGAACATGGCGCGCCGCGGCTGGCTGGAAAAGCGGGACGTGATCAACACGCTGCCGCTCGGTCAATTTCTCGCCGCGCTGCGGCCCAAGCCCGGCAGCGGCGCCGCGAAGCCCGCTCCGGCTACGGGCAAGGGCAAGAGCAAGAAATAGCGCAACGTTGTAACGCCGCAAAGCTACTGCGCGACCCCGCGAAGCTACTGCGGCAGCGGATAAACCTCCAGCCAGTCCCGACCGAACACGATTACGGCGAGCGAATTGCCGTCCGGCGAAATCGCAAAATTCGGATATTCCAGGTCGTGAAAAATCGGCTGCGGATCAGGCTCAGACATCGCGGGATCCTGCCCACGCGCCGGAATTTCGAGCGGCGGAAGCGCAATCCACACCAGATCGGCTTGACGCTGCGGGTCGCCGCGTTTTATCAAGATCCGCGTTTCATCGTTCGCCCAGAAATATTTTCCGAACGCCACATGGGCGCGCGCCACGCGCCGCGGATCGGCCAGGTCGCGCACTTCCATCACTTCGGGATCGACAAAGTACGCCGCGAAGTGGCCGGAAGGAGAAATCGTCAGGCCACCGGCGTAGCCATCGATCGCTGCGAGATCGCGAATCTTTTGGTGCGCAAGGTCCAGCGCGACCAGATGCGGCGTGCTGCGCCGCTCGGCGCTCGTCGAGATAGCGACGCCGCCATTCGACCGCGGGTCCCAGACCACAGTCGCAAATCCTTGGTCGGGAAATAGCGCGGTAATCTTCCCCGACGCAGGTACAACTTCATTGATCGAATGGAGAACGGCAGGGGGCGCCGGATCGCCGAGATACGCAACGGTCGCGTCGTCCGAGAGCCATTGTGCGTTGCTCGCGGCGGGCAGCAGACTGTCGCCGCCAGAGACCGCGATCTCGCGCCCGGAATCGTCCAGCAGCAACGTTTCGCTGATCGGCAACTCCTTGCCCTTGGCGTCGGTCAGTTTTGCGGTGGTGAGCTGGGCGGTGAGTTGATGGCCGTCAAGCGACCACGCCAGCGAATCAACTTTGTAGCTGAATGGCCCCGTGCCGCGGACGAATTTTTCTCCTTCGACTATGCGGCGCTTCGATCCTTGCGAAGAGACCACCCAGATATCGTCGCGCTCATAGGTTATTTTCTTAACGCGAAAATTGCGCGTGACGGAATAGGCGATCTTGCCGTCCGAAGCGTATGCGAATACGCCGCAATCGTCCTCGACGCGTAGCGTGGGCCTATCCTGCGCTCGCAGAGCCCGGGGCGCCGCGAGCGCGCCGGCTAGCACCAGCGTCGCGGCGACCAACGCCGTGCGCTTCGGCGCACGCGGCACTGCCGCCGCGAGAGCACTTCGAGTTTGAGTCTTCGCGTTCACGCTAAATTATGTGTCGCCCTTCCTCGTTGCTTGGATGCGCCGAATCTCCTCCATGCGTTGCCTGAGCCGCTGCTCAAATCCGCGGTCGGTCGGCTTGTAGTAGCTGCGGCCGGCGAGGCTTTCCGGCAGGCACGTCATGTCGGTCACGGCATCCTCATATTTGTGCGCGTACTGATAGTCGTTGCCGTAGCCGATATTTTTCATCAGGCCGGTCACGGCATTGCGCAGATGCAGGGGCACGGGCTCGGCGCGCGTATTTGCGACATCGTCGACCACGGCTCCGTACGCGGTGTAAAGCGCGTTGGATTTCGGCGCGAGCGACAAATAAACCGCGGCTTGCGCGAGCGCCAGATTTCCTTCGGGCATGCCCACGAAGTCCACGGCTTGCATCGCGGCGATCGTCAGGGCCAGCGCGCCGGGCTCGGCGAGGCCGATATCTTCGCTGGCCATGCGCACCATGCGCCGCGCGATGTACAGCGGATCCTCGCCGGCTTCGAGCATGCGCGCGAGCCAGTAGAGCGCGGCGTCGGGATCGGAATTGCGCACGGACTTGTGCAGCGCGGAAATGATGTTGAAGTGCTCTTCGCCGGACTTGTCGTAGAGCAGGAATTTCCGCTGCAAGATGTCGCCGAGCAGTTCGTCGGAGAGCAGTTTTTCCCCTGCGGCGTCGGGAGGGGCGGCGCGAACTGCGGCTTCCAGTGTGTTGTAAGCGGCGCGCGCATCGCCGCCGGAGAAAATGGCGATGCGTTCGAGCACGGAGTCGGAGGCCTCGACCCGCTCGCGACCAAGCCCGCGTTCGGCGTCAGCGAGCGCGCGCCGCAGCAGCGCGACAATCTCCGGCGTAGTGAGCGCAGCGAGCACGTACACTTTCGTGCGCGAAAGCAGCGGCGCGATCACCTCGAAAGATGGATTCTCCGTCGTCGCACCGATCAGCACGATGCTGCCCGATTCCACATACGGCAAGAAGGCATCCTGCTGCGCTTTGTTGAAGCGATGCACCTCGTCGATGAACACGATGGTGCGCCTGCCCACTCGGAACGCGCGTTCGGCTTCGGCCATCACCCTTTTGATTTCGTTGATGCCGCTCAGCACGGCGCTGAAGGCGATGAACTCCGAGCGCGAAATGCGAGCGATCACGCGAGCCAGCGTGGTTTTACCGCAGCCGGGAGGACCCCACAAAATCATCGAGCCGATTTCGTCGCGCTCGATTTGCGTGCTCAGCGGCTTGCCGGGGCCGAGCAGCGCGTCTTGCCCGACGAACTCATCGAGCGTGCGCGGGCGCATGCGCTCCGCGAGCGGGCGATCGGCGGCCTGCTCGTCTTCTTGCGGACCGGGTTGGGCGAACAGGCTCATGAATCGCGAAAGGGAAGCGCGCCCCGATTCTACCGCGTCAGTTCAATGTGCCGCGCTGCCGCGCGGCTTCATACAGTAGGATGGCGGCAGCGGCCGCGGCGTTCAGAGATTCCACCGCGCCGGATTCGCCGGCCGGTTGCGGGATCGTCACGCGCGCATCGGCCGAGTGCGAGATTTCAGCCGGCAGTCCCGCGCCCTCGTTGCCAATCCACAACGCCACAGGGATTTTCCAATCGGCCTCCCACAGGCGCAGCGCGGGAACGGTCTGGCCGCTGCGCTCGGCGGCAGATTCGGCCGCAGCCGGACATGACGCGTAACTTTTGATTCCGGCGACACGCAGTTGCAGCATAAACGTCGCAGCGGACGCGGCGCGAACCAGCCGCAATCGCAGCGCCGAGCCCGCGGAAGCGCGCAACGCTTTCGGCGCAAGCGGGTTGGACGTGCCAATGCCGCCGACGGCGCAGGTGGCCGCCGCCGTCGCGCCCATAGCCTCAGCGGTGCGCAGAATCGCGCCGACGTTGCCGGGGTCCTGCACTCCCGCCAGCACCACGAGCAGCGGGCATCCGAGCGTGATCTCGTCGAAGCTTGCTGGCCGGGGCCGCACCAGCGCGGCGATTCCTTGCGGCGTTTCGGTTGCGGCCAGCGCATCGAACAGGCGATCGGTCGTACGCAAGATCGCAGTGTCGGCGGGAATCCGCGATTCCAGGCGCGCCAGATGTCGCTCCCCGGCGGTCGAAATCAGCACGGCCTCAACGTCCGCGCCGCAGCCAAGCGCCGCTTCCACCAGGTGCGGGCCTTCGACGCCGATTGCGGCATCGCTGGCGGAGTTCGCTCCGTGCAGCGCGGCGCGAAATCGTTTCAGCCAGCGATTCTCGCGGCTCGAAATAATTGCGTTGGAACTGCCGGCGCCCGCGCTCAGCCGGCTTGTGCGGTGTGCGGGCCTCATGGCGACGAGACTAGCAAACCGCCTCTCGCCGGTCAAAGAACGGCGCGAGGCGTCGCCGCTTCTCATCGGCTCTCGTGTTAAGTCTCTTGCACGCCGCGTACGCGTGTGATAGTTTGCTGAAAACAAAAGGCCTTTTCGGGCCGTCAATTCGACGGCGTCCTTCACAATAAGAGGAGCCGCCGAGGCCTAGAGGCGAGATCACTTTGCGGGCAGAACTGCTGAAAGTTTCACCGGACTCGCCTGACCCGAATGCCATTCGGTACGCCGCTGAACTTATTCACAAAGGGCAAGTCGTCGGCATTCCCACCGATACGTTTTACGGCCTGGCCACCGACCCGTTTAATCTGGCGGGCATCGAGCAGATCTATCGCGTGAAAGGCAGGCCCGAAAACCGAGCCCTGCCCATCCTGGTGAATTCGCTGAAGCAGGCGGAGGAACTCGCGCGTCATCTGCCTCCGGATTTTTTGAAATTGGCCGAGAAATTCTGGCCGGGAGCAATGACGCTGGTCGTGGAAGCGTCGCACCGATTGCCGCTGAAGGTCACTGGGCATACGGGGCGCGTGGCGTTGCGCTGGCCGGATTCGCGCGTGGCCTGTGCGATTATCGAGCAGATGGAAGGTCCGATCACGGGCACGAGCGCGAATCTTTCCGGCTCGCCTTCGTGTTCGAGCGGCGACGAGTTGATGGAGCAGTTGGGCGACCGGCTACCGCTCGTGCTCGATGCCGGCGAAACCGGCGTGGGATTGGCTTCGACGATCGTGGGGTTGAGCGTCGATGGCTGGCACATCATCCGCGAAGGGCTGTTCCCCGAAAGCGAAATTCGCGAAGCGCTGGCGAAGTGACTGCCGCCGCGCCCGCCGCAGCGCGTTATTAGTTTCCTTCCCTGATTGAAAATCTAATTCGCGCGAATCGTATCCAGAAACTCCAAATTGCCCGCGGGTGAAAGCTGGATGCCGGTGATGCGCGCTCGGTGCACGCAAATATTGTCGTTGAACCACAGACTGATGTACGGCTCATCTTCGGCGATGATTTGCTGCACCTGCAAAAATAGCGCTTTGCGGCGGCCGGCGTCCGGCTCCATGCGCGCCTGGGCCAGCAGGGAATCGAGCTGCGCGTTGCGATAAAGCCCGCGATTCGCGCCGGCCGGCGGCATGTGGTCTGATTCAAAAACAAATTGAAAAACACTGGGGTCGTCATTCACGCCGATCCAACGCAGCGTGAACAGATCGAAATTGCCTTTCGTGATGTCCGCATACAACGTGCCAAATTCCAGTGCGCGCAGTTCAAGGTCCACTCCGACTTTGCGCCACTGTTCGCGCAGCACCGCGCCCAGCAGGCGCGAAGATTCTTCGGTCGAAGTCTTCAGCGTCAAGTGCAGGCGCATGCCTCCCAAATCCGCGCGGCGCGGGAATCCCGCGGCGTCCAGCAATTGCTCCGCGCGCGCGGGATCGTACGGATAGCTTTTCAGGTTCGGCGCGGCCGCCCAATTGCCGGGAGGAAGCAGGCCATCGGCAAGATGCGCTTCCCCGCGCAGCAGATTTTGGATGATCGACGCGCGGTCGGTCGCGTACGCCAGCGCCTGACGAACTTCGCGGTGCGCCAGCGCCGGGTTGTCGAAATTGATTGCCACGTAGCTATAATTCGTTCCAGTAGATTCCGTGACGGCGATCCCCGGTTGCCGTGCCAGCACGCCCACCATATCCGGCGAAAGTGAACTCACCTCAAGATCCGCGGTGCCCTTGCGCAGTTCGAGCGCGCGCACGATCGCTTCGGGCACGATGCGGAAACGCACTTCGAAGATCTGAGGGACGCCGCCGAAATAATCCGGATTGCGCTCGAGCACCACATTGTCGTCCTGCACCGCGCTTTGGAAACGAAATGGCCCGGTACCGATCGGATGCTGGGCGATTTCGGCTCCTGCGCCCTGCGGAACGATGCCGATTGCAGGCCGGGAAATATCCCACAGGAACGAAGTAGTGATTGATCTCATCCGGAAGATGACCGTGTACGGATCGGGCGTCTCAATCGTGCTGATGTAGGCGAACGCGCCGCGCTTGGTGGTTTCGATCGCGCCGCTGGCGATCGAATCGAACGTGAATTTCACATCGGCGGACGTGAGCGTGCGCCCATCGTGAAAGCGAACGTCGCGCCGAAGATGAAATACGTACGTCGTGGGATCGGGCTGCTCCCAACTCTGTGCGAGGTCGGGCGCGATATTCATCTGCGCATCGCGCTGCACCAAACTGTCGAAAAGCAGGCCGTCCAGGCGCTCGGACGCAAAATCCGTGCCGATGCGAGGATCGAGATTCGCCGGCATGGATTCGATCACGAACGAGACGTAGCCCGCCGCGGGATGCGGCGTTCCGGTGCAGCCGCAGATCAGAAACGCTGCCGCAACCGATGCAGCGAGCGCCGGCTGTATCAATCTCGCCGCCAGGCGTGGCGCACGCGCAGTTCTATGTGGGCGGCGCATAGCAGATTTTCCCAAGAATTACAGGTCCCCGCGCCCCCGTTGCGCGCGGCACATTCGAGGGGCGGCGATGCAACGTTTCCCAAGCCAGTAGCGCAAATGCGAAGGCCTCTTTGGCATCTTCGGGCACGCCGAGTTGCCCCGAGGCGGATACGCGAATTCCTCTGAGCGCCGCGATAAGTTGCGCCATCACCAGCGGATTGTGCGCGCCGCCGCCGGAGACGATCACTTCGTTGATCTTGGTCTTCCGCCGCACCCAGCGATTCATCGCGTCAACGATCGAAAGCGCCGTCAGCAGCGTCGCCGTGCGAATCAGATCCGCGTGCGACGCGCCGCGTGCTTCCGGCCGCGCAATCAGTCGCCGCACATATTCTTCGCCGTATCGCTCACGCCCCGTCGATTTCGGCGGAGGTAAGCGGAAATAGTCGTCAGCGAGCAGGGAATTGATCAGCGCGGGAATCGTTCGGCCCCGCGCGGCAATCGCGGCATCGCGATCGAAAGTCTGCCGCCCGCGCGTCGCGCGCCGAACCAACGCATCCACGACCATGTTGCCCGGTCCGGTGTCAAACGCGAAGACGTCCGTGAGCTCGCTGCCGGCAGGCAATACAGTGAGATTCGCAATGCCGCCGATGTTCAGCGCGACGCGGCCCATATGCGCGCCGCGATACAGCCAATAGTCCACAATTGGCACGAGCGGCGCGCCCTGGCCTCCCGCCGCGATATCAGCTGGGCGAAAATCGCCGACCGTTGTGATTCCCGTGCGCGCCGCGATCACCGCCGGCTCACCGATTTGCAGCGTGGAAGGATTTTGCGGGCCAACGCGCGAGCCCTGATGAAAAATGGTCTGGCCGTGCGAGCCGATCAGCGCGACGCGCTGCGGCGGAACGCGCCATCGGCGCAGCGACGCAAGCGCGGCGCGGGCAAACTCTCCGCCGACCCGAAAATTGAGCTGGCTGATTTCTCCGGCACTGGTCTGTTCGCCTTCGGCGATACGCAGAACAGCTTTGCGGGCCGCGCCGGCATAGGGCACGGTTGCGAACTCGAGGATTTGTGCAGAGCGGGCCGGCGTCACACCTCGCGCTGCGATGCGCACGAGCGCGACGTCAATCCCATCCGCCGATGTGCCGGACATCAACCCAACAACAAGGGCGGAGCGGCGAGAGCGGCTCATGAAATCTGTTTCTTGAGCGCCGCGATCAGATTAAGCGCGTCGAGCGGCTTCAGATTATCGAGGTCGGCGTTGCGCAGCGCTTCGAGAACGGTGCGGTCGATCGGTGTGAATAGAGGCGTCTCGTGCGCGGCGGGCCGTTCGGCGCCTGGCGTCAGTTCTTCGCTCAACTCGTGCTCACTCTGCTCGTGGCGGCGCAGGATTTCGCGCGCGCGTTCGATCACGCTGCGCGGAACGCCCGCCAAGCGCGCGACTTCGATGCCGTAACTTTTGTCGGCGCTGCCTTGCTCGACGCGGCGAAGGAAAATGATGTCGTCTGGCGTTTCGCGCACCGCGACGTGAACATTGCGCACGCCCGGCAGCAGATCCGCCAGCTCCGTGAGTTCGTGGTAATGCGTGGCAAAAAGCGTGCACGCGTGCGTTTCGGCCTGCAAGTGCTCGACCACCGCCCACGCGATGGAAAGCCCGTCAAATGTCGCCGTGCCGCGCCCCACTTCGTCCAGGAGAATCAGACTGTGCGGCGTCGCAGTGTTCAGGATCGCCGCGACCTCGCTCATTTCCACCAGAAACGTCGAGCGCCCACGCGCTAAATTGTCCGACGCGCCGATGCGCGTGAAGATGCGATCGGTGATCGGCAAGCGCGCTTGCTCGGCGGGAACGTAGGAGCCCATCTGCGCCATCAGCACGATCAGCGCCGCCTGCCGCAGGTACGTCGATTTCCCGCCCATGTTCGGCCCGGTGATCAGCAGAATCTGTTGCGTGGCTTGATCTAGTAAAAGATCGTTGGGCACAAATCGCTCGCCTTGCTGCTCGAGCAGACGCTCGATCACGGGATGGCGCCCCTTAACGATCATTAGCTCGCCGGTCGTGGAAAATTCTGGGCGCGCGTAACGCCGAGCCGCGGCCATGCGCGCGAAATTTAGCAGCACATCCAATTCGCCTAGCGCCGTGCCAGTCTGCCGCATGCGCGGCGCGTGTTCTGCGAGCCAAGCGCGCAGTTCGGCGAATAGGCGGCGCTCGATTTCGGCGATGCGCTGATCGGCGTCCAGCACTTTGCGCTCGTACTCTTTTAGCTCAGGCGTAGTAAAGCGCTCGGCGTTCACCAAGGTTTGCTTGCGCTCGAAATCGGGCGCCACCAGATGCAGATTAGGCTTCGAGATCTCGATGTAATAGCCGAACACCTGGTTGTAGCGAATCTTCAGCGAAGCGATGCCCGTGCGCTTTCGCTCGCGCTCTTCCATCGCGGCGATAATTTGCTTGCTGCGCTGCGAAAGCTCGCGCAATTCATCGAGCTCGGCGTCGTATCGCGCGCGAATCACGCCGGGATCGGACAGCAGATTCGGCGGATCGTCCGCGATGGCCCGCTCGATGCGCTCGCGCACATCGGCAAGGTCGTCGATCCGTGCCCGCAGCGCAACCAGGCGCGCGCTCGATGTGCGCTCAAGATATCCACGCAGCAGAGGTAAACGCGCCAGCGACTGCCGCAAGCCGACCAGGTCGCGCGGGCTCGCCACGCCCAGCGTGATTCGCCCGGTCAGCCGCTCGATATCCTGCACGCTGCTTAGGTCGCGCCGAATCTCCTCGCGCAGCACGGTGGCGGCGATCAACTCGCCCACGGCGTCAAGGCGCATCTCGATTTCCGCGCGGTCCACGTGCGGCCGCAAAATCCATGCGCGCAGCCGCCGCGCTCCCATGCCTGTGACCGTTTCGTCGAGCGCCGCGAGCAACGTGACGGCCGAGCCGCGCCCCGCGTCTTCGACAAAAAGCGGCGCGACCAGCTCGAGGTTGCGCACTGTGACCGTGTCCAGCACGAGCGCGTCCGCCTGTTCGTAATATCGAATGCGATCCACGTGGCGCAGAGCATCGGCGCGTGCACCCTCGTTTTCGGCTCCCACGGCGGAGGTCTCGCGTAGATAGTGGATCAATGCTCCAGCGGCGCGCGTAGCTTCGGGGTGATCGGCCAAGCCAAAGCCTTCGAGACCCGAAACGCCAAATTGCTCGCGCAGAATCCGCTCGGCATAGCTGTGCGCGAAAACCCATTCCTCGATGCGCGTCTCACTGGAATCGCCGCCGGTGGAAGCGCGGCGAGCGCCACTGGTGCCCGCGCCCGAATCCTGCGCGAACAGACCCGCCTGGCGCGGCACCAGAATTTCTCGCGGGTGCAGCCGCTCGATCTCATCGCGCAATTTCTCTTCCGCGCCATCGCCGGAGAATTCCGTGGCGCTCGATTCGCCCGTCGAGACGTCGACAAATGCCAAGCCAATCGCCGAGCCCGCTGCGCCGCGCGCGATGGCCGCCAGAAAATTGTTCTCGCGCGGCTCAAGCACGTTCATCCCCGTGGCCGTTCCCGGCGTGATCACGCGCACCACTTCGCGCCGCACGAGTTTCTTGCCGGGGCCGGCCTCCTCCATCTGATCGCAGATGGCGATCTTGTGGCCCGCGCGCAGCAGACGCGCCACATAGGTTTCGGCAGCATGATAGGGCACGCCGCACATGGGCACAGCCTCGCCGCGCTCGCGATTGCGCGAAGTCAGCGTGATTTGCAATTCGCGCGAGGCCACCACGGCGTCCTCGAAGAACAGCTCGTAAAAATCGCCCAAGCGAAATAGCACCAGCGCATGCGGGTATCGCGATTTGATCGCGTGATACTGCCGCATCAGCGGACTGGTGGCCGAAGTCGTTGCGGGAGATGTGGGTTCGCTCATGGCAAGCCGTGCGCCCGGTCGATGGGCATTATACCCACTTATCCAAACCCAATGCCGAGCCACGAGCCAGTCACGCGGCACTTAGAGCTTTCTCCACCAAATCTCCGGTTGGAGAAGCGCGCGGCTGGCGGGAGCGAATTCGCGGTTTCGAGGGCCACAGAAGCGTACACCGCGCGCATCGCAGGTTTCTCCCTGAAGTTTCCGACGATACAATGCAGATTGCTTGGCTCAATCGTCTGCGTTATATTTGCGGGTACTCTACGGATTTTCCGCGGCGTACTCGCAACTCTCCTCTGGTGTGGACCAGATGGTCGGTTCGATTCAAGCTTTCGGATCGTGCTGGCCCGCCCTCTGAGAAAGATTTCCCGATTCGCAAAGGAGGTAGATAAATGTGCAGGCGATTGGCCCTGGTCCTTTTCGCGATTTCCCTGGGGTTCGTACCGGCGCGCGCACAAGACAAGCCGACGATCGTGGTTCACGTCTTCACCATCGCATCAGGCGTGAAGTGCCCGTATGACATGACACAGTTGCAAGCCGAAGCGATCGCCGAACTCAAAACGCAAGATGCGGCGCAATTCAACGTGGTTTCCGACGCTGTCCCAAATCAGACCCAGGTCTATACTCTCGACGGCGAAATCCTGGAGTGGCACAAAGGCAACGTCGTAGAACGTATGACCATTGCCATGGGCTCGGTAGCTGGGCGTGAAAATGCGAAGATTCACTACTGGCTCACAGACAAAGATGGCAAGAAGGTTTTCGAGAGTACCGACATAATCCGGCAAATCTGGATGGACAACGCGAAGGAACAATCGACCGGGACGCTCGGGCGGCCATTCGGGGATAAAATCGCGGACCGCTTGAAGGAAGCGAAGCTGGTGCCCGCGGCCAGCGCCCCAGCTCAATAGTTGCAGGGCTTGGAGCGGAGAGGCGGGCTGATTGGCGGCGCCCATAAGACGCGTCGCTGCGCGTTTGTCTTCGGCCGCGCCGCATCTTCGCAGACCGAGTTCCGCGACTGATACGCACCTGGAGCTGAGTTCCCCCGCTGGCGCGGTCGGCGGGACGTTCGGATCGACATCCCTATCCGCACCGCTCCCTGGAAAAGACCGGGCGGGTCTTCTAGCGGGCGCGCAAGCGTTGCGATGGTAAGCCGCCGGTGCGTCCCCCCGAAAACATTTTTCGTCAATCGCGATTCTTGTCTTGACAAAGCTGCCAGCACGCTTTAACTAATCGAATCGGAGGATTTTCGGTCCCGATGTGCGCATCAAGCGAAACGGAGCCTGGCCCTAGCAGCATCGATATCCGGTGCACCAGTTTGGACAGGCACGCCGGAAAGGGCCATTTGTGGCCCCTATTTGGCCTCTGGGATTTTGGTCAGGAGCATACCCCTGAAACGGGGAGGAGCGGTCCGCGGCGCAGTTAGTGGCCATCGTTTATGCGGATCGCCCGCGGCCGGAAGTTTGTATCAGCCGCGGGATTTTTGTTTTTGGACGCGCCTTTGGCCCTTTCGCAGTTTGGGCAGCGCAGCACTCTCGGCGCGGCCCAACTGGATTTGAAGTGGAGTCACCATGCTGCACGCCACGGAACTCTTGGGAGCCGAGACCTACGATTCGGCGGGCAACTTCGTCGGTCGGGTGAACGAACTGTTCCTCGAACCGGCGGACCAAGCGAATCGTGTCGCTCGGATTCTGCTCGGGCGCGGCAAATATCTGCCGCTGATGGCGCGCTACGACCATCTGGCGTTCGTCGCACCGGGCGTGATCAAACTTAACGTCGAAGAGAAAGCCCTCGATTATTTCGCGCCGAACGAAGGCTGGCTGGCCGTGGGCAAGGATCTGCTCGATCAGCAAATTATCGATACCAGCGGCCGCAAGGTCGTGCGCGTCAACGATGTCGATCTGGCCGACGAGCGCACCAACGGCACGGTCGAGTTGCGTGTCACGCAGGTCGATGTGGGCCTGAGTGGCGCGGCGCGCAGACTGTTGCAGGGCGTCGCGTCTCCCGGATTGATCCGCCGGCTGCAGCAAAAATTGCCGACGCGCGTGATTCGCTGGGAGTTCGTCAACTTGATCGAGCCCGATCCTTTGCGCCGCGTCAAGCTGCGCATTACCAACCAACAGCTCGAGCAGATGCATCCCGCGGATCTCGCCGACATCATGGAAGACCTTTCGCCTGCCGAGCGCCAGGCGATGATCGCTTCGCTCGACGAAGAATCCGCCGCCGAGGCGCTGGCCGAATTGGATAAGCGGCTCACCAAGGAAATCGTCGAGACACTCGATCGCGGCAAAGCCGCCGACATCCTGGAAGAAATGGATCCGGATCAAGCCGCCGACGTCCTGGCTGACCTCGCGCCGCAAACATCGCAAGAAGTTCTGGAAGAAATGCCCGGCAGGGAAGCCCGCGAGGTGCGGGCGCTGCTGCAATTCGACGAGGACACCGCCGGCGGAATGATGAACACGGAATTCGTTTTCGTCGGCGACACGGCCACGCGCGATGAGGCCGTCAGTTGGATCGGCTCGCGCGACGTGCACCTCGAAGTGCTGGACACAATCTTCCTGATCGGCGACGACGCGAAGTTTTCCGGCTCCGTGCCCACGGCTCGTCTGCTGCTCGCAGCATCCGATCAGCGCGTGGCCGAATTGAAGTCGGAGCCGCTGCTTTCCGTGCCGCCCAGCGCCAGCGAAAAGGAAGTGGTCGATCTCTTCGACAAATACAATTTGCGGAGCCTCGCAGTCGTCGATGATGAAGGCCGCCCGATCGGGGCCATCGCCGTGGACGACGTCGTGACGCGGCTCAAGCGGAGCCAGTGAACGTGGCGAATTTCACCGATCGGATACAAGCTTGGCGCGATGGTGGCGCGGTGGTCTGGAAGCGCACGCGCATCCTGCGCCGGCGACTTTTTATTTTTCTGGCGATCCTGGGTCCCGGCGTCATCACCTCAAACGTGGACAACGACGCCGGCGGCATCTCCGTCTACACGCAGGCTGGCGCGCAGTTCGGCTATGCGTTGCTGTGGTCCCTGATTCCCATGACCATCGCGCTCTACGTCACCGAGGAAATGTGCGCGCGTATGGGCGTGATCACCGGCAAAGGTTTGTCGGATCTGATCCGCGAGGAATTCGGTTTTCGCCCGACGTTTTTTCTGATCCTCGCCGGTCTGCTTGTGGACATGGGCAACACCACAGCGGAATTCGCCGGCGTCGCAGCGTCCATGCAAATCTTCCACATCTCGAAGTACATCGCCGTGCCGATTGCCGCGCTCATAGTCTGGGTTTTGGTTTTGCGCGGCACGTATCGCCAAGTGGAAAAGATATTTCTGATCGCTTGCACCTTTTATTTCGCCTACCTATTTTCCGCGTTCCTGGCGCACCCGAACTGGCTGGAGGCCGCCAAGAGCACGGTTATCCCGTCATTCCATATGAACGCGGGATACTTGCTGATGCTTACCGCGCTGGTCGGCACCACCATCGCGCCGTGGCAATTTTTCTACATGCAGGCGAGCTTCGTTGAAAAGCGCGTTGGCAAGCGGCAATACGGCCAGGCGCGCGCCGACGTGATCGTCGGCAGCGTCACCTGCATGATCGTGGTGTTCTTCATAATTGTTTGCACGGCGGCGACGCTCTATGTTTCCGGCCATCGCAATATCACCGATGCGGGCGAGGCGGCCCTGGCGCTCGTGCCGCTCGCCGGGCGATGGGCCGGAATGCTTTTCGCGTTCGGTTTGTTGAACGCGTCGCTCTTCGCGGCGTCCATTCTGCCGCTTTCCACCGCCCACGTGATTTGCGAAGGAATGGGCTTCGAGGCCGGAATCGATCACAAGTTTAAGGACGCCCCGATTTTTTACAGTCTATACACCGTGATGATCGTCGTCGGCGCGGCCGTGATCCTGATTCCGCGCGCCCCCCTCTATAAAATCCTGGTTCTCTCGCAGGTGGCCAACGGTGTTTGGCTGCCGATCGTGCTGATATTCATGTTGCTGCTCGTGAATCGCAAAGATCTGATGGGCGAGTACGTGAATTCCCCCACCTTCAACGTCGTCGCTTGGCTCACAACGGTAGCCATGATCGCTCTCACACTAATTCTCGTTTACACGGCGATCTTCCCGAATTCCGCCGCCGCCCTCTCTGCTTTGATTAAGTGGTGATCACAACAACAAGCGGCGAACACGATAGCCGGCATGTTGCAGTGACCCATTCGGTATGTTAGTTTTCGTCAGTCGGAGCATTGCCCAACGGGCAGCACTACGCTAGAAATAGGCGGAGTTTAGGACGTTGATGCTGAGCGAGAGTTCCCGATGCCGGGAACTTTCGCGGTAAAGATGTCCGGCCGTCTTGCCTGGGACGCGCCGGAAAGGGAATTGTGCAAGTCCCGGAACGCTTGGAACCAGCCAATAAGGATGAAGCCCGCCTGCTCGGTCAGCTCGACGCGCGTCGGCTGCCGGAGCACGTTGCCGTCATTATGGACGGCAACGGGCGATGGGCGCAGCGCCGCCATCTGCCACGCCTGGCCGGCCACAAAGCCGGCGTGCGCGCCGCGCGCAACGTAATTGAAACCTCCGCGCGCCTGGGCATACCGGCGCTCACGCTCTACGCCTTCTCGATGGAAAATTGGCGCCGCCCGAAAACCGAAACCGATTTCCTGATGCGTTTGCTGCGCGAATATTTGCGCCGCGAACTGCCGGTGATTCACAAAAACAACATCCGCATGTTGGTCATCGGCCGCCCTGACGAATTGCCCGCCGCCGTTCGCAGTGACGTCGATCGCGCCGTGAGTTTGACGGCCGGCAACTCCGGCATGAAGCTGGCCGTGGCTCTGAATTATGGCGGGCGCGCGGAACTTGTTGACGCGTTTAATTCCATTCTTGATGGCGTGCGCAACAATGGCATCAGCTCTTTCCGCGTGGACGAAAAAATGGTCGCCCAGCACTTGTATACCGCCGGCTTGCCCGACCCCGATTTGCTGATTCGCACCAGCGGCGAAATGCGCGTAAGCAATTTCCTGCTGTGGCAAATCGCCTATGCCGAAATGTACGTCACCGAAACGCTGTGGCCCGATTTCACCCGCGCCGAGCTGTATCGCGCGCTCCTCGATTTCGCCGGACGCGAACGCCGCTATGGTGGGCTGGCCACGCGCCCGCATCGTGAAACGGCCTAACCGCTTGCCCATCTACTCCGATCGTTCCACGTTCAGTGGTGGCGCGTGCTGCGTCCCGGGCAGGCTCGCATGACCCTCACTCGCATTCTCACCGCCGCAATCCTGATCCCCGTGGTGATCGGATTGATCTGGTGGGGCGCGCCGGCGCTGATCGCCGCCGTCGGCGCGATCGTTGTCGTGCTCGCGCTCCTTGAATTCTTTTCACTCGGCGAGCGCGTTGGGCTCAAGGGTTACCGATTTTGGACATGCATCTGCGCGGTTTTGATTTTCTTTCAACAGTGGCAGGCCACATTGTCGGAGCGCACTTCGCTCACGCGCGATATCGTGTTCGTGCATCAGCCTGCTGTGTTCACAGCTTCGCTCGAGATGGCGTTGTTGGTTTTCGTTTTTGGGGCGGGAGCGATCGCCGTGTTCAGCAGTTTGCCTTTGGCCGATGCCTTGGGCGATCTCGGCATCAGCGCCGCGGCGCTTCTGTTCGTGGCGCTGCCGTTCAGCGCGGCGATTCGCCTGGACGCAATGTCCCGGCGTCTGCTGCTCTTCGCGCTGGCCATGATCTGGGTTGGCGACTCCTTCGCATATTTCATCGGTCGCTCGCTGGGCCGGCACAAAATGTCTCCGCAATTGAGCCCGCACAAAACCTGGGAAGGCGCGTTGGCCAATCTCGCCGGCTCGATGCTGCTCGGGGCGCTCGTCGCGCGCTGGGTGGAAATCGGGATCGGCGATATGTTGGCGATGGCTGCGTTGGGAAATATCGCCGGCCAATTCGGCGATCTTCTCGAATCTGCTTATAAGCGCAGCGCCGGAGTGAAGGATTCCGGCACCTTGCTGCCGGGCCATGGCGGAATGCTCGATCGCATTGACGCGCTGGTTCTTTCGCTTCCCGTCGTCTGGTACTATTTTCAATTGGTAGTCGCGGCCCGGTAGCGGAATCTCCGCTCTCGTCTCGAGTGTCCCGCGCAGGTGTGAAATTTGAAATCAATCGCCATTCTCGGATCGACCGGCTCGATCGGCCGGCAGACGCTGGCCGTCGTCGAGGCGCTCGAAGGCCGCTTCGCCCCCGTGGCGCTTGCTGCCGGGGGAAATCTCGACGAGTTGACCGGTCAAATCGCGCGCCACCGTCCGGAATTGGTTTCCGTGGCGGATGCCGCGCGCGCCGCGCAATTGGCGGAACGCTTGGGCGCAGCAGGCCATTCGCCGATGCCTGAAATTCAACACGGCCCCGCGGGCATGCTCGCCGTGGCCACACATCCCAAAGCTGAAATCGTCGTTTCGGCCGCCGTCGGAGTCGTCGGACTCGAAGCCACCTTCGCCGCGGTGCAAGCCGGAAAACGTGTCGCGCTCTCGAACAAGGAAATCCTGGTTGCCGCCGGAGAAGTGGTGATGGCCGCGGCGCGCGCCTCGGGCTGCGAATTGCTCCCGGTCGATAGCGAGCACAACGCGATTCACCAATGCCTCCGCGTCGGCCAGCGCTCCGAAGTACGCCGCCTTGTGCTCACCGCTTCCGGCGGACCGTTTCGCCGGACGCCGCTCAAGCAACTAGCGTCTGTGACCCCAGAGCAGGCGCTGGCCCATCCCAATTGGCGCATGGGCCCGCGCATCACGGTGGATTCGGCCACGCTGGTCAACAAGGGTTTCGAGGTGATCGAAGCGCGCTGGCTTTTCGACGTGCAGCCCGATCAGATCGATGTGGTGATCCACTCGCAGTCCACGGTGCATTCGATGGTGGAATTCGTGGATGGTTCGATTCTTGCGCAACTCGGCCCAACGGATATGCGTATGCCGATCCAATATGCGCTAACCTACCCAGAGCGGGCCGCATCCAAGGATGTGACGCTGGATTGGGCGTCTCTGCGCCGTCTGGATTTTGAGCCCGTCTCGACGCGGCGTTTCCCTTGCTTGCGTCTTGCACGGCATGCGTTGCGCAAGGGCGGCGCGTTCCCCTGCGCGTTCAATGCGGCCGATGAAATCGCCGTCGCGGCTTTCCTTGAGAGGCGGCTCGCATTCCCGGCGATCGCGCAGGTGATCGAGCACGTGCTCGATCGCACGCCACGCGTCAACTTGGGGAGCATTGCCGGCGTGCTCGAAGCCGATCGCGAAGCACGGCGCATGGCGTGCGAAGAAGTCGCGCAGATCGCGAAGAGCGCGGCGTGAAATCATGCGGCATGAGACAATGAAGGTCACGAGGCGACATGGCATTTGATTTCCTGATGGGCATCGTAGGCGTGGCGCTTGGCCTGGGATTGATGATCCTGGTGCACGAGTGGGGTCATTTCCTTGTGGCCCGCGCCTTCGGCGTGCGTGTCGACGTGTTTTCGATCGGTTTCGGCCCACGCCTGTTTGGCGTCAAGCGCGGCGCCACCGATTACCGCGTCAGCGCGTTGCCACTGGGCGGCTACGTGCGCATGGCAGGCGAGAACGCTTTCGAGGAGCGCGCCTGCGCGCCCGATGAGCTGCTATCCAAGCCGCGCTGGCAGCGCATCCTGATCGCCCTCGCTGGTCCATCGATGAATATCGTCATGGCTCTGGTGATCGTCACCGGCTTGGCGCTGCGCGGTACCGAACAGCCTGTTTACAGCGATAAGCCCGTGGACATCGCGGGCGTGCTCCAGGGCTCCGCCGCTGCTGAAGCCGGCATCCAAGGCGGCGACCGCGTGGTCGAATTCGATCACGTCGCAAATCCCACGTGGGATCAACTGAATCTGCGTCTCTTGCTTTCGATTCCCGGTGCGTCGATCCCCGCAGAGATCGAGCGCAATGGCGGCACGCTGCCCGTGACCGTGCACGCCGTGCCGGACGAAACCGAAGCGGTCGGCTATCCGGTCGAGCCCGTCTTCGTCGCTTCGATTTTGCCAAATTCGACCGCCGCCCTCGCGGGCCTTCAGGCCGGCGATCAGATTTTGTCGATCAACGGCCGCGCCCTCGACAGCCCCCATCAGGTGGGTTCAATGCTTCAGCAGACCGCCGCCCAGCCGATCCAGCTTGCCGTGCGCCGCGGCGACCACACGATGACGCTGACGGCGCGCCCCACCTGGGGCGATTCCGGCAATGGCCAGCCTCGCTGGCAGCTTGGTTTCTATTTCCAGTTCGCCAGCGTCGAGCGGCAATATTCTCTAGGTCAGGCGATCGGCCGGTCGGTTGAGTTCAATGCGTTGCTCGCCCGGCAAGTTGTTTACGTCGTGGTGGAATTGTTCCGCGGCAAAGTTTCCATCAAGCAGCTCGAAGGCCCGCTGGGTTTGGCGCGCGATTCCGGGCAAGCCGCCCGGCGCGGCTTCACCGACCTGTTGCAATTGATGGTCTTGATCAGCGTGAATCTGGCGGTGCTGAATCTTTTGCCGATCGGTCCGCTCGATGGCGGCATGATCGCGATGCTGGTGATTGAAGGAATCATGCGCCGCGATCTCAGTTTGCGCGCCAAGGAGCGCTTCGTCACCGTCAGCGTGGTGTTCCTTTTGGGCGTCTTCGCCATTGTTATGTACAATGACGTCCTGAGGCTGCTGCCGCACCACTAGCAGCCCGAGGCAACTTCCGCCATGCCTTCCAGCGGCGCACATCGCGTCAGTTCCGGCGAACGCATTCATGTGGACGCGCGCCCCGGCCGCCTGGAAAAAGCGCTGCTGAAGAAGGGCGTGCGCCTCACCCGCCAGCGCCGCGTCCTGCTGCAAGTGATGGACCGCGCCGAGCGCCACCTGGCCGCCGAAGAAATTCTCGAGCGCGGGCAGCGCATCGATCCCCACGTCCACCGCGTCACCGTCTATCGCACCATCGATCTTCTGAAGCGCCACCGCCTGATCGACGAACTCGATCTGCTGCATCTTCGCGGCGATCAGCATTATTACGAAGCCCACGGCCCGCGCGACCACATCCACGTCGCCTGCCTGCGCTGCGGCAAAGTCCGCGAATTTGAGTCCAGCCTCTTCGAGCAATTGAAGCGGCAAATCGCCCACGATTGCGGCATGGAAATCACCGTCACCCGCACCGAAGTCGGCGGCTACTGCTCCAATTGCCGCAGCTAGCCGTATGACCACGCAACCCTAGACGGGTTGCGCTGCGGCATGCCCTACGTTACCCACCCCAGCGCGCGGCGATATCTCTGAGGTCGGGAAAATCGAAGCGATCTCCGTACAGCACTATCCGAATCCTGCGTGTTATCTCCGTAGATTTTGTTTCAGTGATCACGGACAAAATCATCAAGTCTACCAGGCTGCGCGGTGGCAGTCCGATTCCGGCCATACCGCTGCCAACGAGCGGGACGTTCAATGGCTGTCCGTTGCAGACGATGCGTGCACGTCTCCAAAGCTCCTGCATCCCCAGCCACATAATTGCGACGTCGGCTGACGCTTTACACGTCTTCGGGTCAGTTCTCGTTGATGCGAACGCCAAATACCTGTCTTGATTGGCCGTGATCAGCGCCGTCGACCCGATTGGGTATTGCTTTGACTTACCCTCTTCTCTCTTTATATCGTGGTGTGGGACGTCTCGTAGTTGTTCGTCTACCTGCTTATCGAAGGATTCCGAGCGGCCGCCAAATACCCTTTCTATGAAGGCGCCATGAACGCTTTTCGGCGACACGGGATTTCCAATTTTACTGTCGAAGAACTCGTTGACCGGAATCGCTCGGACTCCCTCCTGCTTGAAGAGATCACCGAAAACGACCTCGATCACGGTGTTGCAGTTCGCCGGTTTAATTTCGATTCGAGACGGCCTACGCACCTTCCACAGGGCGTATGTGACACCGATAATTGTGTCTGCGGCCAGAGGGAGAGCCCCCTGGATCTTGACCGTCGGAACGAAAAAGTTGATGGCGCTAACGAGCGTGAAAACAGAGCTGAACCCAATAAAGGCATCCACGCATGTTCGCCAGGGGTGCTGTTCAATTTCGTGTAGATAGTCGTTCAATGGGTTCTCTTGATAGAGCTCTCTCTGTCGCGCGCCCTGAAAAAGGTTTTCGCCGCCTCGAGGTCCAAATTAATTTGCCGCCGCAAATCATCCACGCTCGCGAATTTCTGCTCGTCGCGCAGGCGCTCCCAGAATCGCACCTCGATCTCGCCTTCAGGAATCATCTCCGAAAAATCGAATAGATGACTTTCGATCGAAAGCGCCTGCCCATTGAACGTCGGCCGAAACCCAACATTCGTCACCGAGCGATACAGCGTCGCGCCCACGCACGTCTCCGTGCAATACACGCCGGTCTTTGGCAGCAGTTCCTGCTCGGGCGCGAGATTCAGCGTCGGCACCAACACCGCGCCGCCGCGCTTATCGCCGGGACGAATCGGCCCCGTCAGCGAAAATGGGTGCCCCAGAAGTTCCGCCGCGAGCGCCACTTGCCCCGCCGCAATCGCCGAGCGCACCGCCGTGCTGGACACGAGCTGCCCATTCAGCACGCTCGGCGGCACGATCTCGACCTCATACCCAAAGCACGGAGCCATTTGCTCGAGCATGTCGGTGTTCCCAGCCTGCTTGTGCCCAAACCGAAAATTCGGCCCCACGCAAATCGCGGACATCCCCAGCCGCTCAACCAGAATCTTCGCCAGAAAATCCTCGGCGGTTATCGCGGCAATCTCCGGCGTGAATTTCATCACCAGCACCGCTTCGATCCCCGCGGCCTCAAATCCGGCAAGCCGCTGCGCAAGAGTCGAGATCAGCTTCGGCGCCTTCCCCGGCCGCAGAATCGCGCCAGGATGCGGATCGAACGTAACCACACCTGCGACACATACTGCCGCGCCGCCGGCCTCCCGTCCGTATGTAGGGGCGGAGCTTGTCTCCGCCCGGTTTTCAGCAGCCCCCAGTGTCGATGCCTTCGCGCGCGCCACAACGTGCCGCAGCACCTCCTGATGCCCCAGGTGCAAGCCATCGAAGAAGCCGATCGAAAGCGCCGCGCGCCGCCCCGCGCTCGTATACCGCGCGGCCCATTCTTCCGGCGTATGCAAAACCGTGAGCGCCATCAGGCCCGCACCTCAAGCCGCAATCCGTCATACGCCAATTGAACATTGGGCAAGCCCATCGCCGCCAATCGCGCGTTGGTCGCCGCGTGTGGCAGTTCGTGCGCGATGTGCGTGAACCAAGCGCGCTTCGGCGCAAGCTCGCGTATCAGCGCCACGGCCTGCTCCACGGTCTGATGCATCGGATGCGGCTCATCGCGCAGCGCATCCAGAATGAAATCGTCCAGATTCGCCAGCAGGGCCTTCGACGATTCGGGCAGGGAACTGAAATCGGTGAGATACGCCATCCCTCCCACGCGAAATCCAAGCACTTCCGACGCGCCATGCCGCGCCGGAATCGGCGTAAATGTGGTACCCAACAACTCAAACGGCCCGCGTATCGGATGCAGCGTCACTTCCGGAATCGTCGTTCCCGGCAGAGCCGGCGCGAACACATACGCAAATGTGCGTCGCAGCGTTTCGATCGTCGCGTCCGACGCATACACCGGCATCGCCATTTTCTGCCGCATGTTGAACGGACGAATATCGTCGAATCCCAGTATGTGATCCGCGTGCGCGTGCGTGAACACCACGGCGTCCAGGCGCTCGATCCCTGCGCGCAGCGCCTGAAATCTGAAATCCGGCGTCGTGTCGATCACGACCACGCGCGCCGCAGCGCCCGTCCCGCGCGAAAGCAGAATCGAAGGCCGAGTGCGATTGTCGTGCAAATCCGTCGAGCGGCACACCGCGCAGTGGCACCCCAGCGTCGGCACGCCCATTGACGTCCCGGAGCCGAGCACCAGGAGGCTCAGCCGATCCGCCGGTCCGTCGATTGAAGATTGAGTGTCGCTCAAGTGCGGGGTTGTCGCTCAGGTACGAATTTGTCGCTCACGTACGAATTTGTCGCTCACGCACGAGGTTGCGCTTTTTCCTTCATGGCCTTGGCCGCGGCTTTGGTCATTTCCATGAAGGAAAGCTTCAGGCTGCCAAGGACTTCAACGAGCAGTCGATCGTCTTCCGCCGCAAGATTTCCGCGCGTCACATCGCGCAACGCATCCAGCATGTCGATCAACTCGCGCGCGCCCTCCAAATCCAGTATCGGCTGCCCCGTCCTCGGATCGGGATACGCGCCCAGCACCATCGCCGCGTTCTGCGCGATGAAATTCACCAGTGACTCAAACCCGCGCGAAGGCTTCGGCCCCACTGCGTCGCCGGCCAAAACCTGTTTTGCCGCATCGGCAGGCGCAGCGCCTGCGGGAGCTTGCGGCCCCGCCGCGCGAGGCTCCTCGACCGCGGGGTGCGATTCCCGCTGCTGTTTTTCGGCCGCGGCGTCGGGCCGCAACTCGCCCTCCTCCGTAAACAGCCTGCGGTCAACAACCTTGAAGCTCTCGTCCTGCTTAGGATCTGCCAATGAGGTTCCCTCGGATGCGAGTGATCGCCAGATGAGCGCGTGACGCCGCGGAGCGCAGCGCTACAAATCGTTCACGCTCGCGCCAGTTTAGCATTCGCCACACGCGCGCGACAAGTTTGCTCGCTCGCCGATGAATTCGGCGAGCGCCTAAATTTGTGCCGTGCGTCCGATTGGACGTAACAGACTCATCCGTGCGTCAAACTTCACGCGATTTGAAATATCTCCCGCGTGCCGGTAAGCCACAAGTCGGTGTACCCCTTCATCTTCTCGCGGAAAGCTGGGTTGGAGGCGTAATCCTTCTGCAGAGCGTCGAATTCCGCCAAATTCTGCACTTCAAATTCCAGGATGACGCGATTGAATTCCCCCGTCACGTCGGTGAGAACGCGATACTTGGAAGCCTTGGCCGCCGCGGACGCTTCTTTCAGTTGGGCAGCCAGTTTCGTCGCGTTTCCCGGCTTGGCTGTGAAGCAGTTGCGAATGACCAGCATAATTCCTCCTGTTGGCGGGGATATCGGATTTGGACCTCTGCGCCGCGCATCGTACGCTTCTCCTTACCTCGACACAACCAAATTGCGTTTGAAACAACCGGCAATTCGTTTCGGCGGAAGCCGGAAACTATTCGCCGCTAACTGAACTACTCGCCACCTTGACGCGGTGACTCCAGCGCCGCGGCCAAACCAGACGCGCTGCCGCGCACCGCCGACAGCGCGATTTGCGGTTGACACAACCGGGCAGTAGGAGTAGTTATTCGGCCCAAGTAGACGGCCAGAACCGCAATTCCAATTCACAAGGAGAGTGTATGGGAAAGATCAACGTGGGCCGTGTGATTCTCGGTGGCATCGTTGCCGGGATCGTTGCAGATGTTCTGGATTACGTCGTAGATGGGATATGGCTAGGACTCCGGTGGGCCGCCGGCAATAAGGCGCTTGGGCTTGGCAATTTTTCGTCGAACCAGGTTCTCTGGTTCAACTTGCTCGGCATCGTTGGCGGCATTGCGCTGATCTGGCTCTATGCTGCCATCCGGCCTCGCTTTGGCGCCGGAGTGAAGACCGCGATCCTCGCCGGTCTGGCCTTTTGGGTCATTGGTGTGGCGCTTCCGAACTTCGGCTTCATGTGGGTTGGTGGCCTTTATTCGCATCACCTTACGGCGTACACGACGCTCGGCGGCCTAGTCGAGGTCGTGGTCGGCGCGATTGCCGGCGCAACGCTCTACAAGGAAGCCGCCTAAGCCCAGGGGCGCCAGCTCTAATCCAGCAATTCCCACTGCACCGTGCAGTCCCAGATTCAAATGGGGCCGCACGGTGTTGTGTTTGGTTTCCCTTCGTGTTGGCCACGATCATTTTCATGCTTCGCCACAGGTTGGCTGTCTCGCATCAGACCACCAGGTTCCCCGGGCCGGCATCAGGTAGATGGTATAATCACTCGATCTTCTTCGGCGCGAATCGTCGCCGTGGGACATTGTCGCGGAACGTTCTCCTTGAACGTTACCGAGGAGCCGAATATGCGTATGGCCTGGCGAGAGATTGCAAGTTGGGCGCGGGGCAGGAAGCTGCTAGCCGCGCTGGCGATTGGCCTTACGCTTTGCATCGGCATGTTGATCGGCACAGTGATTTCCGGCCGCGTCAACGCCATGCACACGTTTTTCGCGCTCGGCGCCACGCCCCTGGCTCAACCCAATCCCGTGCAGATGTCCAGCACATTTGCCTCGATCGTCAATAAAGTCGAGCCGGCTGTCGTGAATATTTCCACCACGCAAGTTCTGCAAAAAGGCAAATCGCACGGCCGCCGCGGCGACGACGACGATGACGATCAGGACCAAGGCAGTGGCCAGGACCCGTTCCAGGATTTCTTCAATAAATTCTTCGGCGGTCCCGACCAGGGCCAGCAGGCCGAGCGCAGCCTCGGTTCCGGCGTAATCGTGGACAAGAAGGGCTTCATCCTCACCAATAATCATGTGATCGACGAAGCCACAAAGATTCAAGTGCAGTTGGACGACGATCAAACTCTGTACACCGCCAAAGTCGTCGGCATCGACAAGGAAACCGATCTCGCCGTGATCAAGATTGACGCCGGCAAAGATCTGCCCACGGCCCAGCTCGGGAATTCCGATGGCGTGCAAGTGGGCGATTGGGTGCTTGCCATCGGCAGCCCGTTCGGCCTGCAGGCCACCGTCACCGCCGGAATCATCAGCGCCAAGGACCGATCCAACATCGGCGGCCAATTCCAGCGCTTCATCCAGACCGACGCCGCCATAAATCCCGGCAACTCCGGCGGCCCGCTGGTAAATCTTGCTGGTCAAGTGGTCGGCATCAACACCGCGATCATCACCGGCGGACGCGGTTACGAAGGCGTGGGCTTCGCCATGCCATCGAGCACGGCCATCGGCGTCTACAATCAAATTATCGAAAATGGGCGCGTGACGCGCGGTTCCATCGGCGTCAGTTTCACCGATGGCCAGAGCAGCAATCCGATCGTCCTCAAGGAACTCGGCGCGCCATACGGAATCGTGCTGCAATCTGTGACCTCGGGCAGCCCGGCCGAAAAAGCCGGACTCAAAGCCGGCGACGTGATCACCGCCGTCAATGGCCACCCGGTGCACAACGGAAACGACTTGGTGAATCCCATCGCGGCCACGTCCGTGGGCGATAAAGTCAGCATCGACTACGTGCGCGATAAAGCCCAGCACAATGCGTCGGTCACGGTCGCCGATCGCACCAAGATTGTCCCCGACGATGATGCCGACGACACCGATAGCGATAGCGACCACAAAGGCGGCGCGCAACAAGAGACCCCGGCATTATTCGGCGTGCATCTTGCCGAGCTCACGCCGGATCGCGCGAAACGCCTTGACTACACCGGTCAGCGCGGCGTACTGGTCACCGAAGTGGATCCCGCCACGTTTGGCGAAGACCTGGGCTTCGTGCGTGGCGACGTGATCGTCGAAATTAATCATGTGCCCGTCACTTCGGTGGCCGATTATCGCCGCGCCACCGAATCGCTGAAGCCCGGCGAAGACATCTTGTTCAAAGTAATTCGCCACGGCGAGACCGACGACCTGCTCACCGTGTTGCTGGCGGGAGCAGTACCCGCGCCCGGGCAGTAACTGCGGGCCGTCGTGAGGTAGAATTTATCGATGACGCGTAGCAATCGACTCACGTTGCCCCTGGCGCTGCTCGTGGCGTGCGCTCTGCCCGCCGCAGCGATTCAATCTGCGCAGACGCCGGCATCGCCGCCAGCCCACAAACCGGCCACGACCGCATCTCACAGCGCCGCGCACGGTAGTCACGCAAAGCATCATCCGAGAGAACCCCGCGGCCAAATCGCGCCAACGCCCGATCGCATTACGGAAATTCAAACCGCCCTGGCCCGCGAGAACGCCTATCAAGGCGATCCGAACGGCAAATGGGACGCCGCCACCATCGACGCTATGAAACGCTTCCAAGCCGCCCAGGGTCTTGCCCCAACCGGAAAAATTGACGCCCCCACGTTGCAGCGTCTGGGCCTCGGCTCCGATGTAGCCGGCAAAGGCGCCCCCACGCCGCTTGCCACGCCCGACGCGCCAGCGGCCCAGTCTCCATCGGCGCAGTCTCCTTCAGCTTCGATTCAGAGCGATACTCAGCTCCGTTAGCGCGATGAGTGCCGCAGTGCTCCCTCAAAACTTCAAGAACTTCATCAATGGTGAGTGGATCGAATCGCGTTCCGCCCGCACGTTTGAAAATCGCAATCCTGCCAGCACCGATGAGTTACTCGGAATTTTCCCATCGTCGGATGAGCAGGATGTCCGCGCCGCCGTCGACGCCGCGAGCGCAGCGTACAAAACGTGGCGCCTGGTTCCTGCGCCCAAGCGCGCCGAAATTTTGTTCCGCGCCGCCGAAACCCTGGTTCGCCGCAAAGAAGAATTGGCGCGCACGATGACTTCTGAGATGGGAAAAGTGTCGGCCGAAACGCGCGGCGACGTCCAAGAAGCCATCGACATGACCTACTACATGGCCGGCGAAGGCCGCCGCCTTTTCGGCCAGACCACGCCTTCCGAGTTGCCCAACAAAATCGCCATGTCCGTGCGCCAGCCTCTCGGTGTGTGCGGCCTCATTACGCCGTGGAACTTCCCGATGGCGATTCCGTCGTGGAAGATGATGCCCGCTCTGATCGCGGGCAACACCGTCGTCCTGAAGCCCGCCAGGGAAACTCCATTCTCTGCCAGCCGCCTCGTTGAGATTCTCGCCGAAGCCGGCATTCCCGCCGGAGTCGTGAACCTCGTCCACGGCAGCGGTGCTGAACTCGGCCCGCCGCTTATGGCGCATCCAGATGTCGCCGCCGTCAGCTTCACCGGCTCCACCGAAACGGGCCGCTCGGTCAGCTTGGCGTGCGCGCGCGATTTCAAGCCCTGCCATCTCGAAATGGGTGGCAAGAACGCCATGATCGTCATGGCCGACGCAAACCTCGACCTGGCGCTCGATGGAGCCGTCTGGGGCGCGTTTGGCACCGCGGGCCAGCGTTGCACCGCAACCAGCCGCATCGTCGTCCAGAAGGGCGTGTATCGCGAATTTCGCGATCGCCTGGCCGATCGCGCCAAATCCTTGCGCGTGGGCGATGGCCTTGACGCTGCCACCGAAGTCGGCCCGCTGATCAACGAAGCTCAGCTCAAAAAAGTGATGGAGTACGTCGAGATCGGCCGCAACGAAGGCGCCAAGCTCACGACCGGCGGCCATCGCCTCGAGAAGCCGCCCTTCGCCAAGGGCTGGTTCCACGAGCCGACAATTTTCTCCGATTGCGCGCCCGCCATGCGCATCGCGCAAGAGGAAATTTTCGGCCCTGTGATTTCGCTGGTCGCCTTCGATACGCTCGACGAGGCCGTCGAAATCGCCAACGGCGTCGCCTACGGCCTCTCCGCATCCATCTACACGCGCGACATCAATTCCGCGCTGCGCGCCACGCGCGATCTGCACACCGGCATCGTTTACGTGAACGCTCCCACCATCGGCGCCGAAACGCATCTGCCCTTCGGCGGCACAAAGCACACCGGTAACGGTCATCGCGAAGCCAGCGTTGCCGCGCTCGATTTCTACACCGAGTGGAAGACTATCTACGTAGACTATTCCGATCGCCTGCAGCGCGCCCAACTGGACACTTAAACGGCTCCTCGCGTTGAACCCCTTTACAACAATGCTAGAATTGATGTGTAGCCGTGTGGCCGATCGCGAGCCATGATTACAATCGCTCCCAACTCGAAGCGTAAGCAGCAGATTTTGACTGGGGTGGTCCACGCCTACATTGAAAGCGGACAGCCGGTTTCCTCGCGCGCCATATCGCAGCGCAATCCCGAATCCCTAAGCCCTGCTTCGATTCGCAACGCGATGGCCGAACTCGAAGAGGAAGGTTTTTTGTATCAGCCGCACACTTCCGCCGGCCGCGTCCCGACCGCTGCGGGTTACCGATTTTTCGCGCAGGCCGTGTCCGCGGAGGCCAAACTCGATCCCGAGGACCAGGAGTGGATTCGCTCCGAGTTGGCCGCGGCCACTACGCCCGGCGAAGTCGCCGAGCGCGCCGGTCACGTCCTGGCCTCCATGTCGCGCGGCCTGGGCATCATTGTTTCGCCGTCGCTGGCGAAATCCGTGCTCGAGCACATTCGCTTCATGCTCCTGCCCGATGGCCGCGTGGTGACTGTGCTTGTTTCGGCCGGCGGCGTGGCGCGCGACAAGATTCTGCGTCCCGCTCGTGCCTTCACGCAGGAGGATCTCGATCGCACCGCGGAATATCTGAATCGCGAGTATGCCGGCCGCACGCTGGCGACAATCCGCGCCGATCTGCTGGCGCGTCTCGCCGGCGATCAAGAGCGCTACGATCAACTTGTGCGTAACGCGCTCGAGCTCTGCGACCCGCGGCTGTTGGGCGAAAATGAAGCGGCTGAAGTGCACGTCGAAGGCGCCGCGCAGATTGCCGCCGCTCCGGATTTCGCCGATCAGGCGCAATTGCGCGAATTGCTCGCCGCGATCGAGGAGCGCGAAAAATTGGTGGCTCTGCTTTCCAGTTGCATTGACGAGCCTGAAGCCGTGCACGTCCAGATCGGCATCGAGGGCATCAGCGCCGGCGGCGGCCAGCTCACCCTGATCAGCGCGCCGTACGCGTGGCTCGATCAAGCGCAGGGCTCGATCGGCGTGCTTGGCCCGATGCGCATGCACTATGAGCGTGCCATCACCGCGGTCGCCTACGTGGCTCGCCTATTCAGCGAAGCCCCGGGCAGGAGCTAATCGAGAATGAGTGCCCGCGACGCAAAACCAAACGACGACGAAGCCTTGCCGCTCAACGAAACTCCGTCGCCTGCCGACGCCAGCGCGCCGCCGGAAGAACTCGCCAAGCTCCAAGCCGAAAAGGACGAACTCGCGCAGACACTGGTACGCCGTCAGGCCGACTTCGAGAATTATCGCAAGCGCCTCGAGCGCGAGAAAAAGGAAGAAGGCCGGCGCGGCCAGTCGCGCGTGATCGAAAGTTTGCTGCCGGTCCTCGATGGCTTCGAGCGCGCTTTGAAGGCCCACGACGATCCGGCTTACGAGGAATATCGCAAAGGCGTCGAATTGATCTACAAGCAGCTTTGGGACACGCTCGCGCGTCAGGGCCTCGAACGCATTGACGCCGCCGGCAAGCCGTTCGATCCTCACGTACACCTCGCGGTCCATCGCGTCGAATCGATTGACCATCCCGATGGCACGGTGATCGAAGTTTTGCAAGAAGGCTATCGCTTGCACGATCGCGTCCTGCGCCCTAGCGCCGTGCGCGTTGCCGTGCATCCGGCAGGCCACGATGCCGGCGGGCATATGCAATCCACGAAGGAAGTGAACTAGGACCCCATGGCCCAGGCGCACAAACGCGATTACTACGAGATTTTGAGCGTCAGCCGCACGTCCACGCCCGAAGAAATCAAGTCCGCCTATCGCAAGGCCGCGCTCAAGTGGCACCCCGATCGTCACGAGCCCGGCAAGAAAGACGTCGAAGAAAAATTCCGCGAAGCCACGGAGGCTTACAGCGTTCTTTCCGATCCGCCTAAGCGCGAAGCCTACGATCGCTTCGGCCACGCCGGTCTTTCCGGCGGCGGATTCGATGGCGGCATGAACCAAACGATCTTCGAGGGATTTCAAGATATCTTCGGCGATTTTTTCGGCTTCGAGGATATTTTCTCCGGCCGCGGCGGCCGCCGTTCACGCGGACGCACGCAACGCGGCGCCGATCTGCGCTACGACATGCAATTGAGTTTTGAAGAAGCCGCCACCGGCCTCACTACCAAGATTCGCGTGCCACGCCAGGAATTCTGCGAATCCTGTAACGGCACGGGCGCCAAAGCCGGCACTGGCGTCACCGCGTGCGAGCAATGCGGAGGGCGCGGACAGCTTCATTATCAACAAGGATTTTTCGCCATCTCGCGCACGTGCCCCGCGTGTCAGGGCGCGGGCCAAGTGGTGCGCGAAAAATGCGTGGAGTGCCGCGGCGAAGGCCGCGTCGAGCGCGTGCGTACGATCGAATTGCGCGTTCCGCCCGGCGTGGATTCCGATACGCGTCTGCGCGTGCCCGGCGAAGGTGAGCGCGGGCCGAATGGCGGCCCCTCCGGCGATCTCTACGTCGTCCTACAAGTTCGCGAGCATCCGTTCTTCGAGCGCCGCAACGCCGATCTCTACTGCACCATTCCCATCAGCATGGCGCAGGCCGCGCTCGGCGCCGAAATCGTTGTCCCCGGCCTTTTCGGCGAGGAGCGCGTGAACATCCCCGAATCCACCCAGACCGGCTCGATCTTTCGCTTGAAAGGGAAGGGCCTGCCCGATCCGCACGGCGGCGGCAAGGGAGATTTGTACGTCAACATTCGCGTGGCCACGCCCGCGAAACTCACGCGCGAACAGCGCCGCTTGCTTGAACAGCTCGGCCAAACTCTACAAGTGGAAAATCGCCCCGTCGAACGCGAAACCTCCTTCTTCGACAAAGTGAAAGATATTTTCGGCTAAAATTTGCCGGTTAGAAACTCCCTGTGGGTGGCGCCTTGGCCGGAGTTTGCGCTGGTTTCGGTTGTGGCGTGGGTGCCGCACTGGCGGGCGGCTTTGGCGTTATCGCCGGTGCCGGCGCTGGAGTGGACGGTGCGGCTGGCGAGGCGGCCTTGGCCGCCGGTGCCGCCGAGGTTGTCGGCTTTGCGGGCGCCGTTGCCGCTGGTGGAGCTGTCTTCGCTGCCGGCGCCGCCGCCGGCGGTTGCGCCTTCACCGCAGGCGCTGTTGCCAACGCTGCCAGGAATTCGCGCCGGAATCGCACAGCGTCGGCCGTGAGCGCCACGCGCGCATTCGGAACTCCGCCTTGCGTTTCCACCGTGCGCCCCTGCTGAATTCGGGTCATGTCGATTTGAATGTTCAGCGGCGTCACCTGCACTGCGTCCACGTCCACCAGCGCCACAGCCGCCAGCGGGTCCCAAGCGTAAAAATATCCTTGCTTGATAAACGTCGCGTCGCTGGCCAGCACCTGCGCCGCGAATTTCTCAAGAGGAGTCTTCGCACCATCCGTCAGCGTCTTCAGGAAATCGGCGCGAATCGGCGCCTGCTGCGTAGCGTCCAGCGGAATCAATCGAATCGAAGCCTTCGAGCCAAACACAATCGAAGCTGCGAGCGGATCGATATAGAAATTCCACTCCGCCTTCGTGTTGTCGGTATTGAACACGCCGCCATCGCTCAGATTTCCCGGCACTCGTACCGCGCCACCCATGATCACCATTTCTTCGATAGTGTGGATAGCGAATGGATCCTGGCGCAGCACCGCGCCAAGATTGGTCAGCGGCCCCAGCGCCAAGATGCGCACCGGCCGCTTCGTGTCGTTCAGCCGCCGCGTCAGGTACGCGACAGCCGATTCAGCCTGCGGCTTCGCCGTGGTTTTCGGCAAATCCACGCCCGGCAGGTCGTCGGACGTCTTGCGCCACGCAGCAGGGAATGCAGCGCGCCCGGCCAATGGCACAGCGCTTCCCACATACACGGGAATTTCCGGATGGCCCGCGAGCTGCAATAGCGCCAGAATATTCGCCGCGCCCGCCGGCACGTGCGCCATCCCGTTCACCACCGTGATCGCTTCGATGTGCACGTCGCTGCGCCCCAGCAGAAACGCCAGCGCCAACATATCGTCGGTGCCCGCGTCGGTATCGACAATCACAGGCGTCGCCGCGCCCAGCGGAGGCGTCGCGTGTGCCCGCGGCGCAAGCGCACACCAGCACGCAAGAAAAATCGCAGCCGCAAACAGAAATCTTTCCCAAGACGTTCCGCGCTTTCGCATCATGCAATTGATATAACATACTGGCTATGCGCAGGCGATTTTTTGTCGATGGATTTGCCGAAAATGCAGCGGCCTTGCGCGGCGAATCCGCCGGCCACTTGTCCCGCGTTCTGCGCGCCGAGCCCGGCCAGCTTTACGAACTCAGCGACGGCCACGAATTGTGGCTCGCGCGAATCGAACGCGTGGCGCGCGAAGCAATCGACTTCGCCCTCGTCGAGCGCCTCGAAGTGCGCGAGCCGCGTTTGGCCGTGACCTTATTGCTCTCGATAGTGAAAATGGATCGCTTCGAGTGGGCCATCGAAAAAGCCACGGAGCTGGGCGTCTCCGAAATAATCCCGCTGGCGGCCGAGCGCAGCGAGGGCGCGTTGGTGGGCGCAGCGCCCCGGCGCGCCGAGCGCTGGCAGCGAATTCTCCGCGAATCCGCGCAGCAATCGCGCCGCTTGCGCGTCCCCGATCTGCGCCCGATGTCTTCGCCCGAATCGGCGTTCCGCTCGGGGGAAGGGAATCGCCTCCGCATTCTACTTTCCGAGCGCCCTGGTGCGCAGCCAATGCGCTCCGTGATTCCCGTGGACGCGGGAACGGCCGCCCTTGCGAATGCGAATCCCCGCGCGATCTCGATCGCCATAGGCCCCGAAGGCGGCTGGACCGACGCCGAATTCTCCGCCGCGGCGTCCTCTGGCTTTCTCGAGGCATCCCTCGGCGAAAATATTCTGCGCACAGAAACGGCCGTCACCGCCGCGCTCTCCGCCATCATGTTTGCATTGGGCTAAACGGGAATATCGCGCGTGAAAACGCATCACGCACGTACTTGACGCCGCGCGCTCTGTCACGGCATCATGCCGTCTGGCGAAATCGTGAGCATTCCTTCTGCGCGCATATCTCGAAGCATCCTCCTAGCCGCAGCACTTCTGTTTCCGTTGCACACAGTCGTCGCTCAGGATCGCCCATTGCAAACGCCTGACGCCGAAGTCATGCCGGCGGGAACCGCGCGCGTCGCCGTCGGCTTCGATTTCCTCCAAGATATTTCGTACCCGCTCTCTGGGCTTTCCGGCGATCTCACTCAAGTCGGCGATATGGACCTGCGCGTCGGCGTTGGCGGCACCGTGGAAGTTGAACTCGCCGGAATCGCGCAGCAATTCCTGGACGTCAAGCAACAAGGCGCGTCGTTTATCCCGACGCTTGCGCTCACAGGCCCGAATTCCACGCGCGACATCGGCGACTTCTCGCTTACCGCGAAGGTCCATTTTTTTCGCGAAGGCCACAGGCGGCCCGCTCTCGCCATGCGCTTCGGCTTCATCATGCCCAACACGGACCAAACGCGTGGCCTCGGCAACAACGCCACCGACGTCTTCAGCGATATCGATATCGAGCGCACTTTCGGCCGGCTCGACACATTCGGCGATCTCGGCATGGAAATCATGACCTCGCCCAACGCGCTCTACTCCCAAAATGATGAATTGCTCTATGGCGCGGCGTTTCGCTATCCGCTCACCGCGCACGTAAACTTGGTCGGCGAAGTGAATGGCCGCTACACCCCGAGGAAAATAATCCCCGCGCTCTATGGCACGGAAAGCCGCGGCGAAGCGCGCCTTGGCCTGGATATTTCGGCCGAAGGATTTACTTGGGACGTCGCCGGAATCAAGGGCATCAATCACTATGACGAGCACTATGGCTGGACCTTTGGCGTGACCCACGACATTACATTGTTCCCTGCGAAGAGAAATTCGCCGCAGTAGGTTTCTGTTGCGCGTTCCTCTCTCGATCTCCTTTTCACTCGCTTCATCACGCAGTGACGCCGCACCGCGCCTCATGGTATAAATGATTTGCGCCGAAAATTATGGAAACCTCCGCTCAGCCGACAGCGGCTCCTCCGGAAGAGCCGCGCCCGTCACTCCCGCTTCGTCGCGAAGCGCGCGCGTGGACGCGCGACGTGGTTGTGGCCCTCGCGCTGGCGATGGTCATCATCGTCTTTTTTTACCAGCCCGTGAAAGTGGAAGGCACCAGCATGGCGCCGCTGATCAGCGATCAAGAGCGCATCTTCATCAATAAATTTGTCTACCGCTTTGAACCTATCGGCCGCGGTGATGTTGTCGTGTTCTGGTATCCGCTCGATCGCTCGCTGTCTTACATCAAGCGCGTCATCGGATTGCCCGGCGAATCGATCGAGATTCGCCGCGGCCACGTCTATATTGACGGCCACCGCCTCACCGAGCCCTACGTTCCCCCGCAGTACGCCGATCTCGGCAATTTCGGGCCGCTGCGTGTTCCCGACGGCGAATATTTTGTGCTGGGCGATCATCGCAATAGCTCCAAAGATTCGCGCATTTTTGGGCCCGTGTCCGATCGCCTGATTTACGGCAAAGCGGTGTTCGGGTATTGGCCGATGGATCGCTTCGGCTCCATTCCTCCTTCGGACGGCCTTGCGAAATGACGCGCGGGAGAACCACGTGACGGAATCTGCCACATGGCCGGCGATCCTGGCGCTTGAGGATGGCCGCCTATTCGAGGGGCGCGCCGCGGGCGCGCGTACGCGGCGCGGCGGCGAACTCGTGTTCAATACCAGCCTCACCGGCTACCAGGAAGTTTTCACCGATCCTAGCTACGCGGGCCAGATCGTTTGCCTCACGTATCCGCACATCGGCAACGTCGGCGCGAATGCGGACGACGAAGAATCGGGCCGCCCGTACATTGAAGCCCTCGTGGTGCGCGAGTTTTCCGCGCTGGCGTCGAATTGGCGCTCCACGGAATCCGTGCAGCTTTATCTTTCGCGCCACAACATCCCGGTGATCTGGGGACTCGATACGCGCGCGCTTGTGCGCCATCTGCGCAGCGCCGGCGCCATGCGCTCGATCGTTTCAACCGACGGCACTCCTGCTAAGCAACTGATCGCCGAAGCCCGCGCGCTCCCTTCGATGGCGGGCCTGGAGCTTGCGTCGGGCGTTACTTGCCGCGAGTCCTACGATTGGGCCAAAGGCTCGATCGAACTCACCGCGTCTCCGTGGCACGAAGGTGTCGAGCCCGATCGCACGGTGCAAGAAGCGCAGCGCTTCCGCGTCGTCGCCTACGATTTCGGCATCAAGCAAAATATTTTGCGTCTGCTCGTGGATCACAATTGCGAAGTCACCGTCGTCCCGGCCAAGGCTTCGGCCGCGGATGTCCTTGCGCGAAAGCCTGACGGCGTTTTCCTCTCGAATGGTCCCGGCGATCCCGAGCCCGCAACGTACGCCGTCGAAGCCATTCGCGGCCTGGTCGGACGCGTGCCGGTCTTCGGCATCTGCCTCGGCCACCAACTCTGCGGCCTCGCGCTCGGCGGCAAGACGTACAAGCTAAAATTCGGCCACCACGGCTCGAACCACCCGGTGAAAAATCTTCTGAGCGAGCGCGTCGAAATCACCGCGCAGAATCATGGTTTCGTCGTCGATCCCGAATCGCTGCCGTCCAGCGAAGTCGAGATCACGCACATCAATCTGAACGATCAGACCAACGAAGGAATGCGCCATCGCTCGCTTCCGTTGTTTTCCGTGCAGTATCACCCGGAAGCCTCGCCCGGCCCGCACGATTCGCGCTACCTATTCACGCAATTCACCAAAATGATGGCCGATTGGAAATTGTCCGGCGCACTGCGCCGCGGCTCGTCCTCCGCGAAAGGGACATCCGGCGCCCGCGCGTGACGGCCTGATCGACCATGCCCAAGCGAACCGACCTCAAGAAAATTCTAATCATCGGGTCCGGCCCGATCGTCATCGGCCAAGCGTGCGAGTTCGATTACTCCGGCTCGCAAGCGTGCAAAGCCCTGCGCGCCGATGGCTACGAAGTCGTGCTTGTGAATTCCAATCCCGCGACGATCATGACCGATCCCGAATTGGCCGAGCGCACCTATATCGAACCGCTTACGAAATCCTCGCTCGAATCCATCATTGCGAAAGAGAAGCCGCAGGCGCTGCTCCCAACCGTCGGCGGCCAAACCGCGTTGAATCTCGCTGTCGAGCTGGCCGAAAGCGGCGTCCTCGAACGCCATCACGTCGAGCTGATCGGCGCTTCGCTGCGTGCCATCAAAGTCGCCGAGGATCGCCTGTGGTTCAAGGACGCGTGCCGCAAGGTCGGTCTCGATGTCCCGGCATCCGCCCTCGTGAACAATGTCGCCGACGCCCTGCGCCTCGCCGATCAATTGGGCTATCCCGTCGTCATTCGCCCCTCCTTCACACTTGGTGGCACAGGCGGCTCGATCGCTTACAACCGCGAAGAGTTCGCCGAATCCATCGCGCGCGCGCTGGACATTAGCCCGGTGCACGAAGCGCTGGTCGAAGAATCCGTCCTCGGCTGGAAAGAATTCGAGCTCGAAGTGATGCGCGATTTCCGCGACAACTTCGTAGTCGTCTGCACGATCGAAAATGTTGATCCTATGGGCGTCCACACCGGCGATTCGATCACCGTCGCTCCGGCGCAGACGCTCACCGACAAAGAATATCAGCGCATGCGCGACGCTGCCGCCGCGATCATTCGCGAAGTCGGTGTTGAGACCGGCGGATCGAATATTCAGTTCGCCGTCGATCCCGCGAATGGCCGCCTCGTCGTGATCGAAATGAATCCGCGCGTTTCGCGCAGCTCGGCGCTCGCGTCGAAGGCCACCGGTTTCCCGATCGCCAAAATCGCCGCCCGCCTCGCCGTCGGTTACACGCTCGACGAAATCCCCAACGACATCACGCGCAAAACGCCCTCGTGTTTTGAGCCGACGATCGATTACGTCGTCGTGAAAATCCCCAAGTGGCAATTTGAGAAATTCCCCGGCGCGGACACCGCGCTAGGCACGCAAATGGCCTCCGTCGGCGAAGTGATGGCCATCGGCCGCACCTTCAAGGAAGCGCTGCAGAAGGGAATTCGCTCGCTCGAGCCCAGTTCTCCGTGGCGCGCGCCAGCGGAAGTTCCGCTCTCATTGTTCCGCGAAAAACTCGCCACCGCGCGCCCCGAGCGCATTCACTGGCTATTGCTCGCTCTCGAGCGCGGCCTCGCGCCCTCCGAGGTCGCCGATCTCACGAAGATCGATCCGTGGTTCATCCGCCAGATGGAGGAGATCGCCAGCCTGAATCGTCGACTAGCCGGCGTCACCGTCGAGACAGTGCCCGAAGATTTGCTGCGCGAAGCCAAGCGTAACGGCACTAGCGACGATCAGCTTGCGCTCACCTGGAAAACGACGTCGTCAGCCGTGCGTCATCGTCGCGCCAAAGCCCGAATCGCTCCGGTCTTCAAGCGCGTCGACACCTGCGCTGCGGAATTTGAATCCTATACGCCCTACATGTACTCGACCTACGAAGCCGAGGACGAAACCGATCCCAGCGATAAGCGCAAAATTGTCATCCTCGGCAGCGGACCGAATCGCATCGGGCAGGGAATCGAATTCGATTATTGCTGCTGTCATGCGTCGTTCGCGTTGCGCGACGATGGCTTTGAGACCGTCATGATCAATTGTAATCCTGAGACGGTCTCCACCGATTACGACACGTCCGATCGTCTCTACTTCGAGCCCTTAACGCTCGAAGACGTACTCGCCGTGATCGAGCGCGAAAAACCCGAGGGTGTGATCGTGCAGTTCGGCGGGCAAACTCCGCTGAATCTCGCGCTGGAATTGAAACGCAATGGCGCGCCGATTATCGGCACCGCGCCCGAATCGATCGAGCTGGCCGAAGATCGCAAACGCTTCGCGCATCTTCTCACGCGCTTGAAAATTCCGCAGCCGCGTAACGGCACGGCCCTTGTGCCCGAAGAGGCCGCGCGCGTGGCCGCCGAAATCGGCCTCCCGGTTTTGGTTCGCCCCAGCTACGTGCTCGGCGGCCGCGCCATGGTGATCGCTTACGATCTCAATACCGTGCAGCAATACGTCGCGCAGGCGGCGTTGATGGGCTCGGCTCGGCCCGTGCTGATCGATCAATTCTTGGAAGAGGCCACGGAAGTGGACGTCGACGCGCTTGCCGACGGCGAAGATGTCGTCATCGGCGGAATCATGGAGCACATCGAAGAAGCCGGCGTGCATTCCGGCGATTCCTCGTGCGTGCTGCCGTCCGTCACGTTATCGCCTTCGGTGCTGGCGCGCATCCGCGAATACACCAAGTGCCTCGCCAAAGAATTGCACGTCGTCGGCCTGATGAATGTGCAGTATGCCGTGCAGCGCGACACTGTGTACGTGCTCGAAGTAAATCCGCGCGCATCGCGCACCGTGCCGTACGTGAGCAAAGCCGTTGGCGTGCCGCTGGCGAAAGTCGCCGCGCGCCTGATGACCGGCAAACGCCTGCGCGATTTGAATTTGCCCACAGTGGAGACCGACGGCGTCGCCGAACTGGTGGTGCGCGATTTCTTTGCCGTGAAATCGCCCGTGTTCCCATTTAGCAAGTTCCGCGGCGTGGATACGATCCTTGGCCCGGAGATGCGCTCCACCGGCGAAGTGATGGGCATCGCGAAAACTTTCGGCCACGCGTTCGCAAAAGCGCAGATCGCCGCCGGTCAGCATTTGCCGAAGAAGGGCACGATTTTCCTCAGCGTGAGCGATCACGAAAAGCGCCACGCCATTCCGCTCGGCAAGGAGTTGGTCGAGCTCGGATTCCAAATCATCGCCACGCGCGGCACGGCCGCCGCCCTCGAAGCCGCCGGCGTCGAAGCCAAAGCCGTTTACAAAGTGAACGAGGGCCGCCCCAACATCGTCGATCTGGTGAAGACCGGCAAAGTGGATCTGATCATCAACACGCCTCTCGGCCGCGAATCTTTTTACGACGAAAAATCGATCCGCCGCGCCGCGATTCGCTACGACATTCCGTGCATCACCACGCTTTCCGCCGCGCGCGCGGCCACCCAGGGCATTCACGCGCTGATCGAAAAATCGCTCGATTGCACCGCGCTCCAGGTACTGCACGCGCGCAAGCCCAGCGGCACGCGCCAGCCATCCAGCGCCGATTGACGCCTGTGGTTTTGCGCCGCGACACGTGCACTATTCTTTGCAGCGTCCCTCGGTTAAACTTTTAAGATGAAGCTCGAAGGAATGTTCGCGGCGCTCACCACGCCGTTCCGTGCTGACGATTCTCTGGACGTCGCCGGCCTGGCCGATAACGTCGCGCGCTACAACCGCACCGATCTCGCCGGCCTGGTCGCCACCGGCTCCACTGGCGAAGCGGCCTTGCTCTCTGGCGACGAAGCCGAGCGCGTCTGGGCCACCGTCCTCGAGCACATCGCTCCAAATAAAACCGCGCTCGCCGGCACCGGCGTTGAGACCACGGCCGAAACGATCGCGCGCACCCGCCGAGCCGCCGCGCTGGGATACCGCGCGGTCCTCGTCCGCACGCCGAGTTACTACAAGCCGTTCCTGACCGCCCGCGTTTTAATCGATCACTATCGCCGCGTTGCAGACGCGTCGCCGGTTCCGATTTTGATTTACTCCGTGCCCGTGTTCACAGGCGTCACCGTGGAAGCCGATGTCACCGCCGCCCTCGCCCAGCATCGGAACATTATCGGTATCAAGGACAGCTCCGGCAGCGTGGAGCGCGCCGCGGAAACCGTGCGCAACGTGCCCGCGAGCTTTTCCGTTCTGGTAGGTTCGGCCACCACGATGGTTGCGTCGCTTGGTGTGGGCGCCCAAGGCGGCGTTTTGGCCTTGGCCTCCGCGCTACCCGAAGCGTGCGCGCAAGTTTATCGATCCGTTCGCTCGGGCGATCTCGCCGATGCGCGTGCGGTGGAAGAAAAATTGGGTCCTGCTTCGCGGCGCATCGCTTCCGGATTGGGTCCGCCGGCGCTGAAGTACACGATGGATCGCCGCGGCTATTGCGGTGGATTGCCGCGCCACCCGCTTTTGCCTCTCACGGAGCAGGAGCGCGCCGAAGTGGATGCAATCCTTGCCGCGTGGATTGACGTTCCCGCCGCCGCAGGTTCCGCTTAGTGCTGTCGCGCGTGGCGATTCGCACTATTTTGTTGAACCCTCGGCCGTCGCCGCACATCAAAATAGAGCGAATTGCGCGTTAGAATTGCTGGGGGTTGTCCGGCCCTATATCATGGCTGTCTCGATGGAGTGCCACTGTGTCCCCGCATCGCAGTTGCCGCACGTCACGCGCGTCTACCGCGCGTTCCTTGAGGATTTCCCCAGCGTCTCCGAGTTTTACGCCCACGCTCCCACGCTTGAAGGCGCGCGCGACGCGGCCGCCGAGGTGCGCTACGACCCGGCCGTTCGCGCGCAGGTTGTGGAGCGCTTGCGGGTGCAGAATCGCGCGTTCGGCAGCGTCGCCGCAGTCGAGCGCAATCTCGATCGCCTCGCCGGCAGCGCCGTCGCTGCGGTCACCGGACATCAGCTCACTCTGTTCTCCGGCCCGGCCTACACGTTCTACAAAGCTCTGACGGCCGTGCGCCTTGCCGCGGAAATGTCCAAGGCCGGCATTGATACCGTGCCCGTCTTCTGGATGGCAGCGGAAGATCACGATCTTGCCGAGATCAACAATTGCGTCTGGCGTGCTCACCAAGCCAACGAACGGTTTGTACTCGCGCCCGGCGCCGGCGAGGGCCAAAGCGTCGGCACGGTCCTTTTGGGCGATGGCGTAGAAGAATTGGTGCGCCAAGCCACCGCAAATCTCGAAGGCCCAGCGGCAGAGCAAATCGCCGCCGCGCTGCGCGATGCATATCAACCGCAACTCACCTATAGCGCGGCTCTTGGCAAGCTGCTCGCGCGCCTGCTCGGCCCGGCAGGCTTGATCCTCCTCGATCCACTCGATCCGGAGTTGCATCGCCTGGCCGCGCCGGTTTATCTCCGCGCGCTCGATGAGCACGCGGTGCTCACCAAGGAACTCATGCAACGCTCCGAAGCCCTCGAAAAGGGCCGCTTCCACGCTCAAGTGAAAGTCACCGAGAGCAGTACGCTGCTATTTTGGTCCAAAGATGGCCAGCGGCTTCCCGTGCGCCGCAAGAATTCCGGCTTCGCCGTCGGCGATCGCGAATTCAGCGCCGCCGAGCTTCGGCTCGAAATCGAAACCGTGCCCGAAAAATTCACTGGCAATGTCCTGTTGCGCCCGATCGTGCAGGATACGCTCCTGCCCACGGCTGCCTACATCGCTGGTCCGGCTGAATCTGCCTACTATGCTCAGGCCGCCGTCGTGTACAAGCGCCTCTTGGGCCGCATGCCGGCGATTCTGCCGCGAGCCAGCGTCACTCTGGTTCCAACGCACGTCGCGCGCCTGCTAGAAAAGTACGGCCTCAAAGTTCCGGACGCCTTTCGCGCGCCCCGCGAACTCCGCGAACAAATGGAGCGCGACTCGCTGCCGAAATCACTCGCCGCGCGTTTTGAGACCGGCGAAAAATCGCTGAAGAAGACCTTGGCCGGCCTGCGCGCGCCGCTGGAGAAGCTCGACAAAACGCTGCTCGGCGCCCTCGAGACCGCCGAAAGCAAAATGCTGTTTCAATTTCAAAGCCTCGAGCAGAAAACCGCCCGCGCCCGCGCGTTCCGCAGCGGAGTGCTTGACGGCCACGAGCGCGAAATCGTCGATCTCCTCTTCCCGGAAGGCCAATTGCAAGAGCGCGTCCTGTGTTTCCTCCCGTTTCTCGCGTCTCAAGGCCTGGAACTCCTCGATCAGTTGGCCGCGCAAATCGCCCCCGGCAATCCGCAGCACCAAATCCTGTTCCTCTAACCGCCGTCCGGCCACCTCTGTCCCGGTAGCTCGACGTAAAGATTTGCATGCTTCAGCGTTCGCGCGAGCGGGGTCCGCCGTTTGTAGGCCATCAGCTCGTTCGCCGGAACGATGCTCGAGAAGGTGCGGATTTATTGCACGCGAGCGCGAGGAACTCTTTAGGAGGTGGGAGCTTCAGCTCCCGCGTAACGGCATGTAAAAGGAACGGGCTTTAGCCCCCGAACACACGCTTTGAATTCTACGGGGTCGGCCCTGATTCAGATCGTTGCGCGATAATCTTCCGCACGTTCTGGTAAAGTGCGCGCGCCTGCGGCAAAGACTCCACCGCTTTGTCCACCTGCGGATCGCTTTCCAGCGCCACTTTGTACCCGTCATTCAATCCATACACCGAGGTGATTACTTCCAACTTGATCATGTGCCGAATCCACTCGTTGTTCGCCGTGATGTCGGCGTCGGTGTACTTGATGCCCAGCTTATCGAGGTACTTCCGCAAATCGGCGACGGTCGCGTCGTCCGCGGCGAAATCTTTCGTCACCGTCGGCTTAGTTCCCAGATACCACGTCGTGAACCCGCCTACGCTGAGCGGCGGCGGATACGCGTAAAACACGTTGTGCCTGTAAAGCTCAAGCTGGAAATCGTTGGGTTTCGTGTTTGCCACCACCACGTCCGGCGTGATCCCGCCGCCACCGGTCACTTGCCGTCCGCCATCGGTCAGCTTCACTTCGGTGGGCGGAGGCGTCTTGTGGTTGTAAAGGTAATCGTACAGCGAAATATCTTTGTAATCTCGCTGGATCAGTCGCCCGCTTGGTGTGTAGTAGCGCGCGATCGTCAGTGCCAGTCCAGTGTCCTCGCTCAACTCCGATACGCTCTGCACCAACCCCTTGCCGAAGCTTTGTTCGCCGACCACCAAGCCCCGGTCGTGATCCTGTATCGCGCCCGTCACGATTTCCGCAGCGGAAGCCGAGCCGCCATTGATCAGCACGATCAGCGGCGCCGTCACCCCGCGATTCCCGCTCACCGCGTAGTAGCGCTTCTCCGGCGACGATCGCCCGTGATCCGAAACGATCAGTTGATTCTTGTCCAGAAATTTATCCGAGACCGCGATCGCTTCCTGTAGCAGCCCGCCCGGATTGCCGCGCAAGTCCAGCACTAGCCCATCGAGAGACGGCGCATCCAGTTCTTTCAGCGCCGCGCTCATTTCCTGATCGGTCGTCTCATTGAAGCCCGATAGCTTGATGTACCCAATTCCTGGCTTCAGCATGAATGCCACGTCTACCGAATGCTTGGGAATTTCGTCGCGCGTCACCGTGAAATCGATCGGCGCAGGAGCCCCTTCGCGTCGCACCGTGATCGTCACGCTGGTGCCCTTGGGCCCTTTCAGCATGTCGGCCACTTCGGGAGTGGTCAATCCATCGGTGGGTTTCCCGTCGACTTTCAGAATAATGTCGCCCGGCCGCAGCCCCGCGCGAAACGCCGGAGTCCCCACCATCGGCGCCAGCACCACGGTCTGGTTCTCGCGAGGCGCGATGGTCATTCCGACGCCGTAATATTCCCCGCGCTGATCTTCGCGCAGCAGGGCATAAGCTTGTGGATCGAAAAATGTGGAATGCGGGTCGAGCACCCGCAGCATTCCTGGGATGGCGCCTTCGTATAGAGCGTGGTCCGTGTCCACCGGCACGGCGTAATTCTGCTGGACCACCGCTAGCACGCTGGTGAATTGGCTGACGGCGTCCTTCAGTTGATCGGCGCTAGTGGCCGTCGCCCGCACCGCGGGGCCGTAAATGCCGCCCAGCGCAGCCGATACGACCAGTACCGCAAGTACAAGCAGCGCCCCACGACGTTCTCCGCGCACAAGACCTCCACGAATCCGAAAATTATATCACACGCCTTACGTTCCTTGACACTGTTCCGGCTGCGCCAGTAAACTGTTCTTTCATCAATATTTGACGCACCCGGAGGCCATTTGCCGTGCTGTTGTCCCGCGATTACGTCGGTTACCTGTCGCAACGAGTCGTCACCCGCTTGATAGCCGGAAAAATGATTGAGACCGCGGCCCCCGACGCGGTCGTCGAGCGCGTCCGCAAGGCCGCACAGGACGAGATCGGCATCGAGGAGCGCCTCAACGAAGAGGTCCGCCAAATCCTCGAGACTCACTCCGACGAAATGAAGCGTACCGGCGTCTCCTATCAGGAAATGTACAAGAAGGTGAAAGGCGAGCTGGCGCGCCAGCGAAAGCTGATTCTGCGTTGAGCCGTCACCGGAGAAGGGAACAGGCCATCATTTCATGCGATTGACCAGGGAAAAAACGGTTCGCCTCTCGCACATCATCACCGACGTGCTGGTTTCTTCCGACGACGTCGTCTTCGTCGAGGATCGCGACACCATCCGCCAAGAAATCGTGCAGATCATTTCGGCCCTCCTGAAAGAGGAAGAGCAACTCGAAACCCACGTCCGCGAAAAAATTGGCTCGCAAAAACGTGAAATCCTAGAAGGCACCGAAGAGTGGACCGTGCTCTACCGCCGCTACTATGACGAAGAGATGCGCCGCTTGGGCGTAGTTCACCAGCCGCGATCGAGTTAGTCTACTGGACTACCCGCGCGTTACTCAGAAATCCCTAATTGATTGGACCCAAGGGATTGTTAGTTGAAGTTCCCGTGGGGCTCCCCGCAGGATTGTTCGTAGGATTTCCAGACGGGTTCTTCGTCCCCGATCCGCCCTGTCCAGCTCCCGATCCCGATCCAGTTCCAGATCCTGATCCAGTTCCAGACCCAGATCCAGAACCAGTTTGATTCGTCCCAGTCTGCCCCGATCCAGTTTGGCCGGACCCACCTTGGCTCGGCGTCGTGCTGTCGGGCGTGTTGCTGTCCGGCGAATCCGTCCGTCGCTTCAACACCGGCCGGTCCGGATCGTCTCCGCTGTCGGTCGTGCCCGTCGCGCCGGGGTCCGCTTGCCCTTGCGTTTGTTGTTGCTGATCGGTCCGGGTACGCAAAGTCGGCTTGCCCGGCTGCTTATCCTGCAGCTTCTGTTTGTTCTCGATGCGTTGCAATCGCGCCTTCACCTGATCGAACTCCGACGTCGTCACGATATATTGATCGCGCGCCGGCAGAATCTCCGCGATTTCCTTCTGCGCCGCCGCCATGCGGTCCGGAGTGGGTGGATGGTCCGCGAAAATCTTGGGGATCGATCCCGGCTGGCGCTTCTCCATCGCCTCGATTTTCTCGAAGAAGCTCACGAACGCGTTCGGATCGTACCCCGATTTCCACATGTATTGCAGACCCAGGTAGTCGGCTTCCCGCTCCGCATCGCGCGAGAACTTCAGGAACCCGATCGGAATTGCCATTTGCAAGCCTTCATAAATTCCGTATCCCGCCCAGCCGCCCGGTCCCAGTATCATGATCGGAATCGTGGCCCATTCCGCGATCTGTTCTTTGGTGGCGTTGCGCGTGCCGTGGCGCGCGCACACGTGGGCGATCTCATGCCCCATCACGCCGGCTAATTCGGCTTCCTCGTCGGCCGCCAGAATCAATCCACTATTGACGTAGAAGAATCCGCCCGGCAGCGCAAATGCATTGATCTCGTCCGAATCGATCACCTTGATCGTGAATGGCACCTTGCAATCCGAATTTCGCACCAACCGCTGGCCCACGCGATTCACGTAGTCCGCCACGATCGGATCGTCGATCAGCTTCGACGATTTCTCCACTTCTTGCGCCGCCTGTTTCCCGAGCGCGATTTCGCTCTCGATCGAATACAGGTTCACGCCGCTTCCGACCTTGCGGTCGCCGATTGCATTGACGTCCTGCTCCGATCCGGTTTTCACATCTTTGATCTGGTCGCCCGAAGCGTTGGTCTGCGCGCCAGTCGCGGGCTGTTGTCCTTGCGCTGTCGTAGCAGGTTGCGTCGCTGTCGCGGCCGGCTGTTGGGCTGCTGTTGCCGCGGGCGCCTGCGATGCGCTTGTATCGGGGGTCGCACCTTGCGTCGTTGGCGTCGCCGCCGGAGTCGAAGGCTGCGTCGCTTGCGGCGCCGGCGTATCGGTCGTTTGGCTGGGGGTAGGCTGTTGCGTTTGCTGCGGAGTCTGCGTCTGGTTTGACGTTTGCGTCGTGGCCTGTGGCGTCGGCGCCTGCGAGCTGCTGCTTTGCGCGCTGCCGGAGCCGGGCAACGCCAACACCAAAGCCAGCGCCAGAATACCGCCCAAGAACGCCATGCGGATTCGATTCATCATTCCCCCTCGCTCGCTTCCGCTGAACTTACCCGTAGCCGCGATTATATACCCGGTTTGTACACCCAGCTTCATCCGTCGTATGTATTTACGTGATAAGAGGATGGAACGCCTGAAAGGGTTGCTTCTCCGCCAGCCTCCCCGAGCCCCGACAGACCCACCCGATCGCAGCCCGAAAGCCGCGCGCGGCCAATGGCGCGGCTTCCGCTGCCCGCCTCAATCGTCCAATCGTCCAAGTGGATGGTGCTTCACGCGGCGGGGCGTCTAGTGGGAGATCGCTTCTCGCGATACAGTGCGCGGTCCGCCGCGGCCAATAGCTCATCGATCGTCTTTCCATCTTCCGGGAATATCGCCGCCCCGGCGCTTACGGAGATAGTCGGCTGTTCGCCGTCGTTTCTCGACTCCTCAGTTATGCGTCGCGCCACGTGTCCAGCCGCGTCGCCTCCGGTCTCCGGCAGAATCACGACGAATTCGTCGCCCCCGTATCGTGCAGCCGTATCGATTGCGCGGCAATGAACTCGCAGAATATTTGCCACCCGGCCCAGCGCGCGGCTTCCCACCGGATGTCCGTGCGCGTCGTTGATCTTCTTCAGTTCGTCCAAATCGAGTAACAGCACTGCGAACGGCCGCGCGGTGCGCCCGCACCTTTTGATTTCGGAGTCCAGCGCGTCAAGCAGCCGCCGGTAGTTGGCAAGCCCCGTCAGCGGATCGGTCAAGGCCAGTTCGCGGATGTGTTCTTCGGCCAGTCTGCGTTCCGTGATATCCAGTTTTATGGCGATGAAGTGAGTGATTTCCCCGCCGGCGTTCTTCACCGGAGTGATGGTCATCTCTTCTTCGTACAAACTCCCATCCTTGCGCCGATTGATCAACTCTCCTCGCCATTTTTTTCCGGACAGAACTGTCTCCCACATGCCCTTGTAGAATGCAGGCGGGTGGTGCCCCGATTTAAGCAGGCCTGCATCTCGCCCGAGCGCTTCGTCCCTCGTGTAACCCGAAAGACGCTCAAATGCTTCATTCACCCACATGATCGTGCCGTCCCGCCTGCTAATCAGGATGGGATTGGCTGCGGCTTCCAGCGCGGCCGCCTTTAGCTCAAGTAAGTTTTCTGCGTTTTCGGGGTCGGGCACAGCTACGCCATCCGCTCGAACTGCAGGCGAATTGCCTTGCTGCACCAGCGAAAGGGCGGGTTCCTTAGGAAGCGCGGGTCGTGCTCGCATCGGACTCTCCGATCCAACATCCAGGCATTCTTAGGTTGCGTTATCTTTGGCCGATGCGCTGAACAACATGCGAATTGAAGTCCCATTAGTTACTACTCACATGTAACGGGGTTACCTAAAGGGCAGAAACGAGCCCGGAGCTCACAGGGCACGCCGAGCTGCGTAACCCTATAAGCTCGTTCAAGGCCGCAATCAGGCGCTGTGCTTCTGCCCGTAAGGTGCTCAGAACTTGTGCCTAATGTCACACCGCTGCGTGGTCGCCATCACCGCTATTTTCCGCTTTTCGGTGTATCTTAACGGTACAGCGATCCACTGCGGAGTGCGCAGGTGTGCGTACAAAAGCTGAATACGCCACACGCTCTGGGTGTGCGGCAATATCCGAAGCGAGCATCAGGCACTTTGTGATCGTCGCCACAATTGAAGAGTGGATGTCAGACTCGTGGCGCCGCGGCCGCAAGGGCGGCCACCATCCGTTCAACGACGACACGAATTGCAGCCGAAATTGCGGGCCAACAGCGGTCCGGGAGAACTTGAAATGACGCGATATTTCGGTGTCACTTGCGTGACGTGCGAAAAGCCCATTCCGCTGGCAATCTGCGAAACCGGCAACTGCACGAAAGTCACTCTCTATGTGGTTCCCCTGGAATCTCTGTTCTGCCGGGGATGCGGCAGCAGTCACAGGTATGCTTCTGCGGACTCTATGTATTTTGATGGTCTGGACGGACTGCTAGATCCGCGTTGAGAAATGAATCCTGTCGAAATTGATTTGCCCTTCCGAGAGCTGAGTGGCAAAGGGGTTTCGGCGCCGTACGTACGCACTATCGTATAGATTCTATTGGCACTTCCGTCGCCAGCACTTCGCCCACTTTCCGGGCCAGCGTTTTTGGCGAGAACGGCTTTTGCAGAAATGCCAAGCCCGGTTCCAGAACGCCGTGACGCACGATCGTGTCGTCTGTGTATCCCGAAACATATAACACCTTCATTTCTGGGCGCAGCGCGGAAAGATGAGCGGCCAGTTGAGCGCCGCTCATACCCGGCATGATCACGTCGGTCACCATCAAATGAATCGGACCCGGATGGTCTTTAGAGATTTGGATGGCATCCGCAGGACTCTGCGCCGCGAGGATGGCGTAACCGACCGACGCCAAGGACCGGCGGGTGACGTGCAGCAGAGCCACCTCATCTTCAACCACCAGAATCGTCTGTGATCCCCCGGTCACTTTCTCCTGGCCGTCCTTCGGCGATGCGATTTCAGGAATTGGATTCACGCAAGGGAGATAGATCTTGAAAGTCGTGCCCACGCCAATCTCGCTGTAAACCCACACAGACCCGCCGCTCTGCTTCACGATTCCATAGACGGTGCTCAAGCCAAGTCCTGTGCCCTTGCCAAACTCCTTGGTCGTAAAGAAGGGCTCAAATATGTGGGCCTTGATCTTATCGTCCATCCCGCAACCGGTATCGGTCACCGAAAGCATCACGTGCGGCCCCACCCGCGTGGAGGGGTGCTGTCCGGCATATTCCTCATCGATATGCACGTTCGCGGTTTCGATCGTTAGCTTGCCGCCTGGCGGCATGGCGTCGCGCGCATTCACGGCCAGGTTCATGATGATTTGTTCCAGCTGTCCGGCATCGGCTTTTATCTGTCCGAGCGCGTAGTTCGGCACGATGTGCAACTCGATGTCCTCACCGATCAGCCGCTGCAGCAGCTTTTCCGCACCCACCACAACCGCATTCAGGTCCAGCATCTTAGGTTGCAACACTTGCTTGCGGCTGAAGGCCAGAAGCTGGCGCGTCAGCAACGCGGCGCGCTCGCCTGCCTTCTGGATTTCTTCAATACTCTTGCGCTCGGGATCGTCCGGCTTCATTTCATCGAGCAACAGTCCTGTGTATCCGATAATTACGCTCAGTAGATTGTTGAAATCGTGGGCCACGCCCCCCGCCAATTGGCCCACCGCTTCCATCTTCTGAGACTGCCGAAGCATCTCTTCCAAAGTCTTGCTGTCGGAAACGTCCCTGGCAACGCTTGAAATGCCAACCATCTGACCATCCGTGTCCCTGATTGCGGAGAGGGTGAGCGCGATTTGGACCCGCGTTCCGTCCTTCTTCACGCGAACAGTCTCAAAATTCTCCAAGGCGTCCGTGTGGTCCACCATGTCCAGGAGCTTCGAATCCTCAACCGACCGCTCCGGAGGAGAAAGGAACAGAACCGAACGTCCCATAGCTTCTTCAACTGCGTACCCGTAGATTCGCTCCGCTCCATGATTCCAGGTAAGAACAATCCCTTCGGTGGTCAGGCCGATAATGGCGTCGTGCGATGACTCGACGACGGCCGCCATGCAGGACAGGTCATAGTCGCGTCGTTTGCGTTCCGTAATGTCGCGAATCGCCGCCGTGACCAGAATCCCGTCCGCGCCATCGAGCGGACTCAGCATAATTTCGATCGGAAACTCGCTTCCATCCTTGCGCCGTCCGGTGAGTTCGATTCCTGTGCCGATCTGCTGCGCCCGCGCGTCTTCGCTGGATCTGAGATCGTCGGCGATCAGGCGCTCCGCGAAGCCTTCCGGAATGATGTTCTTCACTTTCTGCCCGAGGAGTTCATCGCGGCGGTATCCGAACTGCTTTTCCGCCTGAACATTCAGCAGAACGATCTCTCCGCCCGTGTTGACCACCACCATGGCGTCCGGAGCCGCCTCCAGAAGCCCGCGGTACTTCGCCTCCGACTCCTTGTTCTCGCGGAGATCGTGGCTGATCTCAGAAAAACCACGCAATTTCCCCGCTGCGTCGCGCAACGCCGTCAGCGTCACACTCGCCGAGAATCGCGAGCCGTCTTTCCGCACGCGCATGTCATGTTCTTGGTGCCGGCCATTCGCCGCAGCTAGCCGGAGCATCTCGGCCGGACGCCCCCGCTCGATGTCCTCCGGCGTAAAAAAGCAGGAGAAGTTGCGCCCAATAATCTCTTCGGCTTTATATCCCTTCAGTCGTTCGGAGCCCGCGTTCCAATTGGCTACGTTTCCCCGCGGATCTAGGAGAAAGATCGCGTAGTCTTGTACTCCGTCCAGCAGCATTCGATATTTTTCGTCGCTGGTTCGGAGCGCTTCCTCGACGAAACCCCGTCGCGAGTTATCGCGCTGCGCGGTCCAGGCCGCGGCGACCGTAATCAACAGCCCCATCAAGGTTCCTAAGATCAGAACAAACTCGGTCTCGTTCAGGCGCCGCTTCGCGTCCGCGTCGCGCAGCGCCAGCAGTTGCAGTTCTTCGTCCTGCATCTGGCGAACCACGCCTTGGAATTCGCGCATGATTCGCTCGCCCTGTCCGGTTTCAATAGCGGCCGTCGCGGGTTTCAAGCCTTGGGTTCTCCGGAGAATGATCACATTCTCCGCGAACTGGATCTTTTGAGCGAGCAGCGCGTCCAGTACCGGGAACTGGCGCTGCTGGATAGGGTTATCCGCAGTCAGCCTGAGGACATTCGTTTCCTCCTGCCCGACGTTCAGGACGCTGGCGCGGTAAGCGGCAAAATAGGATTCGTCGCCGGTCAACACAAATCCGCGGTAGCTCGATTCCATGCTCCGCGCCGCCGAGAGCATGTCCCCGAGATCTTCCAGGACCTCGTGCGAGTGCCGCACCCACGCGCTGCTTTGATTGGAGATCACCATGCCGCGATAGGAGATGGCGCCCACGACGAGCAACGCTAAAATGGCCGATCCGAAAGCGAGTTGCAGCTTGCGGCCGATCAACGACTTCATTTTCATCTGGCACCAGTCAGTGCGTCTGAACCGGCTTCGAGCAGCGCCCAATACGGCGCGTTTCCGCGCTTGTTTCTTCGTGAGTGAGGTCGCGGCGGCCCGAAAGGGGATGGATCGTTGGCTTTTAGTTCGGACGACTCGCTGGAAATGGGATTCATAGCGGATCTGTTAGAAACTATAGTTTCGGGCTGTGTGCCGATGCGAAACTGTGCCGAACCGCACACGCAGCACCCTCGGTGTCTGGTTGAATAACCGTCCCGATATCCCGCGCAAAGACACTGGCGTCATGCAGATGCGGGTTCCAGTTCACAATCCGACAAATCGATGGCGGATCTTGAATCGCGCTCAATTCCTCGCGAGTCGGCTCATCGGAAACTGGTTAACCACCACCCTGCATGTGGATTGACACCGCTCTGCTGAGCCTCTACATTCGGTAAGCCTCTTGAGACCAGCGATGTCTGTGAAACGCGTCCAAATCGGACAGTTGTGGAAGAAGACCGATACCGACGACACTTATCTCGTCACGCATCTCTACACCGAAGCGCTGACGACGATCGCCGTCCTTCGTCGCAGCGGCGCCGAAAAAGAAGCTCCCGTCCGCGTGCGCGTTGTGCGCAGCGCGCAGGGCCAGCGATTGCCCGGGTTCTCCGCCTCACAGGGCGGGGAATAGCCGCGCCCGACCATGCCGCTTCCACTCGATGGTCGAGTAGCGCTGGTCACCGGCGGCGCCCGCCGCATCGGCCGCAGTGTTGCGCTCCGCCTCGCTGCCGACGGCGCCGACGTGATTTTCAGTTATCGCCGCTCGAAGGCCGACGCCGAATCGCTCCTGCGCGAAATCGCCGCGCTCGGCCGCCTCGCGCAGGCCCACGATGCTGACGTCACTCATCGAGACGATGTGTTGCGCCTCGTCGACGCAGCAGGGAAGCTGCGCGGCCGCCTCGACATTCTCGTAAACAATGTCGGCATGTTCGCACCGAAATCCTTCGAGCAACTCACCGAAGCCGATTGGGACACCATGCTCTCCACAAATCTGAAATCTCAGTTCCTCGTCGCCCAGGCCGCCACGCCTTTGCTCCGATCGAGCGGCCACGGCTCGATCGTAAATTTCGCGTCGCTCGGCGGCTTGCTGGCGTGGCCCAACTATGTTCATTACTGCGTCTCCAAAGCCGGCGTCATCATGCTCACGCGCTGCCTCGCTCGCGCCCTCGCTCCGCAGATCCGCGTCAACGCCATCGCCCCCGGCACAATTTCATTCCCCGGCGACGCCCCCGAAATCGCCGAAGATTTCATCCGCCGCGCGCCTCTCGCCCGCACCGGCCGCCCCGAGGATATTGCCGGCGCCGTCTCCTACCTCGCGCAAGCCGAATTCGTCACCGGCCAAGTCCTCGTCGTCGATGGCGGCCGCTCCATCCCCGCCTAATCGCACGCGCTGTCGCCGTTCGTAGCCTTTCTCTGCGAACCTCTGGCTCCTCTGCGCCTCTGCGTTATCTTTGTCTTCTTCCCCCGCCCTGAAAGTCTCTCCTCGCCCCCAATTCCGTCTATAATCCCCCCACAATCTCCAAATGGCCTTTCCTCCCCAACCCGCGACCAAGCCGGGAAAACCCCACCGCGAACGGCCGTCCCGCGGATTCTGGCAGCGCATCACCGACGGCCTCGCGCTCAACGAACTCTGGGATCAGTTTCGTGTCGAAGCGCGCACCACCTATCGCCTCTATTCCCGCGATATCGATTCGGCGCGCCCCGAAGGAGGGAAGAAGAAAGGCCGAGTGTGGTGGGTAATTCAATTCTTCTGGGCCGTACTCGATAAGCTTTCGCCCGCGCGCCGCGTACTGTTGCTGATCGCGCTCTACTTCATCATCAACCGCGCGGATGTGGATTGGACTACGAAGTCCGGCACCCATCTCGTCACCTTCGATCTTCGGTTTTGGGGCGGCATGTTGATGTTCCTCCTGCTGATTCTCGAAATCGGCGACCGCGTCACCATGAAGCGCGATCTTCAGATTGCCCGCGAAATTCAAACTTGGCTTTTGCCTTCGGCCCCGCCGGAAATTCCCGGCGTGCAGATCGCCTTCGACACGCGCCCGGCCAACACCGTCGCCGGCGACTACTACGACGTCGTTGCGCGCCCCGTCGCGCCCGCGGCAAATCTCCCCACTTACCTCATCGTCGTCGCCGACGTGGTCGGCAAGAGCATTCCCGCCGCGATGTTAATGGCCGCTCTCCAGGCCAACATGCGAACCCTCTCGGCGATTCCGTCGTCGCTCGAAGCGCTTGCCTCCGGCATGAACGGCTACGCCTGCAGCAACAGTATGGGCGGCCTGCGCTTCACCACCGCGTTCATCGCCGAATACCAGCCCGCCACTCGCGCCTTGACGTACGTCAACGCCGGACACAATTGGCCGATCCTGCGCCGCACCGGCGGCCAGATCGAGCGCCTCGATCGCGGCGGCCTCCCGCTCGGAGTCCAAGCGGATTCCCCCTACAAGAGCGCATCTACGGAATTGAAAAGCGGCGACTGGCTCGTCATCTTCACCGACGGCGTCGTCGAAGCGGTCAACGACAAGGGCGCTGAATACGGCGAAGCGCGCTTGATCTCCGTTCTCAACGCCGGCGCGGAATTTTCTCCCGTCCAAATGCTGGCTAATATTTTGGCCGATCTCGCCGCGTTCGTCGGCAACACGCCGCAGCACGACGACATCACCTGCCTCCTCATCAAGGCCGTCTAGGAACGCATCGGGACAACAATGATCACCGTAGTCGCAGCTCTCATCGAACAAAACGGTCGAATGCTAATCTGCCAGCGTTCGCGCAGCGGCTCGTTCCCATTGTCTTGGGAATTCCCCGGCGGCAAAGTCGAACCACGCGAGACCTTGCCACAAGCCCTCGCCCGCGAACTCGAAGAAGAACTCGGCGTCGCCTGCACCGTCGGCCCCGAGCAATATCGCACCCGCCATCGCTACGCCTCGCAGCCCGAACTTGCCGACGGCATCGAGTTGGTTTTCTTCGCCGTACAACTCTCCGCCGAGCCGCGCAATCTCGCCTTCGAGCAAATCCTCTGGGAGCGCACCGACTCCCTCGCCGCCTACGATTTCCTCCCCGCCGACAGGGAATTGGTCGCCCACCTGGCCTCTCGCGCCGCCGCCCCGCCGTCTCCGCTTCCTGTCGAAAACGATTCCTAAACGCTCTGTAAAGGATTTCTCAGCGAATCTCAGCATTCTCAGCGCCTCTGCGTTATCTTTTTCTGTCCGAATCCCCGCTTCATCCGTCTTCGCGCGTGTGCTACAATAAAATCTTCAGTTTGTGGGCCGCACACAGTCTTCTGCCCAGGAGATTTTCTGAATGGCTACTAGGAATCAGCCGGCTGCCGCGCAGCCGCGATCGAGCAGAGATGCATATTCCCGCGAACTCCTGCTCGGTTTATATCGCTCCATGATGACGTGCCGTCTCTCCGACGAAAAGGCGCGCATCCTCTTCCGCCAAAGTAAGTTCGGCGGAAATTTTTATTCGAATGTCGGCCAGGAAGCGTCCGAAGTCGGCGTCGCTTACAGCTTGCGCGAAGACGATTGGATCGCGCCGTCGCATCGCGATTGGACCGCGAACATCATTAAAGGCGCGCCGTTGAAGCTCTGTTTCGCCCAATTGTTCGCCAAGGCCACCAGTCCCGACCAAGGCCGCTCCTCACCCGCGCACATGGGCTATCCGGAATTGAAAGTGATCACGCCCGCCAGCAGCATCGCCGGCCAATTGAACGTTGGCACCGGCGTCGCGCTGGGCATCAAGAAGCTCCACAAAGATAGCGTCGTCGTCGCGTTCTTCGGCGATGGCGCCACTTCGATCGGCGGTTTCCACGAAGCGCTGAATTTCGCCGGCGTTCACAAGCTGCCCATCGTTTACGTCTGCAACAACAATCTTTGGGCCGAATCCGTGCCGATTCGCTTGCAGACCGCGCTCAAGAATCTCTCCGATCGCGCCAAGGCTTACGGTTTTCCCGGCGTCAGCCTCGATGGCAATGACGTCCTTGCCGTCTACGACGCCGCCTCGCAAGCCATCGTTCGCGCCCGCTCCGGCGAAGGCCCCACGTTTCTCGAGTGCAAAACTTATCGTTGGTACGGCCATTCCGAAATCGATCCCGCCAAATATCGCATGAAGGAAGAGGTTGAGGCCTGGAAGAAGCAGGACCCCATCCTGAAATTCGAGAAATATCTGACCGATAAAAAGATTCTCACCGAAGAATTGAAGAAGCAAGTCGCAGCGGAAATTACCGCGCAAATCGACGAGGCTGTCACGTTCGCCGAGGACAGTCCATTTCCTCAGCCCGAAGACGCGGCCGCCCACGTCTGGTCCTGAAGTAAAGTTGGGAAAGTAAGGAGACTTGGCAACAATGTCCCGATCGATCACGATGATTGAAGCGATTAACGAGGCGCTCGATCAGGAACTCGCGCGCGATGAGCGCGTTTTCCTGCTTGGCGAAGATATCGGACTCTCCGGCGGCGTTTTTAAAGCGACCGCGAATCTCCTCGATAAGTACGGTGAGGACCGCGTCCTCGATACCCCGCTCGCCGAAGGCATCATCATCGCCTCGGCCATCGGCTGCGCGATGATGGGCCTGCGCCCCGTGCCCGAAATTCAATTCACCGATTTCATTACGCCCGCGATGGATCAGCTCGTCCAGCAAGCCGCCAAGCTACATTACCGCAGCGCCGGCGGTTTCACTTGCGCCTTCACCACGCGCATCTGCTGCGGCGGCGGAGCCAGCGGCGGCCTCTATCACTCTCAGGAAAATGCGTCCTGGTTCGTGCATGAGCCCGGCATCAAAGTCGTGATGCCCTCGACGCCCTACGACGCCAAAGGTTTGCTGCTCGCTTCCATTCGCGATTCTTCTCCCGTGCTTTTCTTCGAGCACAAGAAACTCTATCGCTCCATCAAGGGAGAAGTCCCCGAAGGCGATTACACCGTGCCGCTCGGCAAAGCCGCCGTTCGCCGCGAAGGTAGCGATGTGACGATCATCACGTACGGCTCCATGGTTGGGGTCTCGCTCCACGCCGCCGATGAAATGGCCAAGCGCGGCGTTGAAGCTGAGGTCATTGACTTGCGCACCCTTTCACCGATCGACAAAGACGCAATTCTCGACTCTGTCCGCAAGACCAACAAAGTCCTCATCGTTCACGAAGATAAGAAGACCATGGGCATTGGCGCCGAAATCGCCGCGATCGTCACCGAAGAAGCCTTCGATCACCTCGATGGCCCGGTCATGCGCGTCACCGGCCCCGACATTCCCGCCGTGCCGTTCTCTCCCAATCTCGAAAAATATTTCATGGTCAACCCCGAAAAAGTCGTCGCCGCGATGGAGCAGCTCGCCGCCTACTAATCCCGTCGAAGTCTTTGGTGGTCCGCGTTTTTCTCCGCAGGTAGGGGCCGAGCTTGTCTCCGCCCGCTTCGCATTAGTCGCGCGCACCGACGAGTGCCCTAACCGTTGTCACATCGAGGCGTGTTGTTCGTCGAGGAATCTGCTGTGGTTTTCTCGTGCCCCTATCGCTGCTCCGCCCCTCCTCCACTCGTCATCCCGCCTGCCCGACGTGTTTGATCGGGGAGGAGTCTGCGACGAGGGACCTGCCGTGGTTTTCTCTCGCCCCTATCGCTGCGCCCGCCCCTCCTCCGCTGGTCATCCCGAGGAGTCTGCGACGAGGGATCTCTCTGTCGGGTTCTCCTCCAGGCGGGCCGTAGACCATGAGGTGAATTCCTGTGATGTTGTCATCGCCGGGTGTATAGTCCCGCCATGGACAAAATTAAGATCGAGCAGCACGGTTTCGCGGGCTTAGCGTGGTTCGGCGCGTGGCTCTTCACGATCGGATTCTTGCATCTGACGTTCTGGAAGGGCGTCTTCGCCCTCGTGATCTGGCCGTACTATCTCGGCGCGCACTTCAGCTTCCTAGCCCACTAATATCCGCATCACGCCGGAGCTGCGTCACCCCGAAAGGCTACGACGCCGGTCGATATTCCCGTGTTTGTGCGGGGTTGGTCCTATCTCCGTGGCCGATGGCACAGCGTGTAGCCATGTCGGATTCCAAATCGACGTGCATTTCGCGATGTCCCGCGCCGACTCAGCCCCGTAGAGTGTGCGTGAGAACCAGCTTGAGTTTGAAAAGGAAATAGTGCAGTAAAGAAGCATGAGCCGATTTCTACCGTACAGCCCAGATCAGGCGTATTTGTTGCCGCCCAATGTGC
>Ga0187875_10000031_pt1 | contig 130571 bp, 107 predicted proteins | sample June2016WEW_17_1_2_FD_132978 | JGI IMG/M metagenome (GOLD analysis project Ga0187875, IMG submission 132978) | Peatland microbial communities from SPRUCE experiment site at the Marcell Experimental Forest, Minnesota, USA - June2016WEW_17_10 | ecosystem: Environmental > Terrestrial > Soil >... | reverse complement strand
GCTTTGTTCGCCATCGGCATAGTTTTGTTTTTTCTGACACTGGCGTTTAATCTGATTGCCGATTATCTTTCTCATAAGTTTCATCAATCAGGTTCGGCAACGCTTTGATTGGATTGATATATGGATGAATCAATGAGCAGTTCAATGAAGTGGCGATATTTAAAACAGACACTTTTCTTCGGCATTGTGCGATTATCTTTTTTGATCATTGCTCTTTCTCTGGGCGGACTTTTATTATATATTATAATTAACGGTATCGGCGTCATCAGTTGGGATTTCATCACCAAAATGCCCACGGATTCCATGACGAAAGGCGGGATCATGCCGGCCATTGTGGGCACTATATATTTAACTGTTGGGGCGATTTGCATTGGTTTGCCGCTGGGTGTGGCTTCGGCAATCTATTTAACGGAATATGCCGTACAAGGCAGGGTGATCAGAATTATCAAGATAGGCATAAATTGTCTGGCAGGAGTACCCTCCGTTGTTTTCGGACTATTTGGTCTTGGTTTGTTTGTAGTAATGCTGAAATTTGGTTCGAGCATTCTGGCCGGTTCACTAACCCTCGGATTTCTCATTCTGCCGACGATCATTGGCGCTGCCGAGGAAGCGTTGAAATCTGTGCCGCAAACATTCCGCGAGGCGTCTCTGGCGCTGGGCGTTTCCAAGTGGCAAACTATTTTCCGGATTGTTTTACCCAACGCCCTGCCCGGTATTTTGACAGGCTCTATTTTAGGCATCGGCCGCGCTGCCGGAGAGACTGCGCCTATTATGTTTACAGCGGCGGCTTTCTTTACCGCAAAATTACCGGGTTCCATTTTTGATGAAGTTATGGCTCTGCCCTATCATATATACGTTCTGGCTACGGCGGGCACTCATATTGAGGAAACCAGACCGATGCAATTTGGGACCGTGCTTGTTCTTATTGCTGTTGTTCTCGGGATCGATCTGTTAGCCATCATTATCCGCAGCCGCATGAGAAGAAATAAAAGGTGGTAAGTATGGATGTGAACATGATAATTAGTCTGCATAATGTAAATTTCTACTACGGCCAGTCACGAGCCCTGAATGACATCTCCATGGATTTTCCTGAAAAAAAGGTGACCGCGCTTATTGGTCCATCAGGTTGCGGTAAATCCACATTGCTGAGGCTGTTGAATCGAATGAATGATCTTATTATCGGGACAAGAGTGGAAGGGAAAGTCGTTTTTGAAGGAAAAGATATCTATGGCGATCACATTGACCCGGTAGAAATTCGCCGCAAGATTGGTATGGTATTTCAAAAACCCAATCCTTTTCCGAAAACTATTTATAATAATATCTCCTATGGACCTAAACTAAACGGATTGGGAAACAGCGATCTTGATACTCTGGTGGAACAAAGCCTAAAGCAAGCTGTTTTGTGGGATGAAGTAAAAGATTTATTGAATAAATCGGCAATGGCTCTCTCCGGAGGACAGCAGCAGCGGCTTTGCATAGCGCGCGCGCTGGCTATGAAACCGGATGTTTTGTTAATGGACGAGCCGACTTCCGCGCTTGATCCTGTTTCCACGGCGAAAATTGAAGAGTTGATTGAAGAGTTGAAAAAGGACTATACTATTATTATTGTGACGCATAATATGCAACAGGCTGCCAGAATTTCCGATGAGACGGCGTTCTTTTATCTGGGAAATCTTGTCGAGTATAATAAAACTGATAAAATATTTACCAATCCGGATATAAAGCAAACAGAGGATTATATAACAGGCAGATTCGGCTGAGAATCCGTTGGAGGAATAATGATGGAAGAAAGAAGACACACCAGTTCGCATTATGAAATAGAACTGCAGGAAATAAAAAACGGACTTATTTACATTGGCGCGCTTACCGAAAAGGCCATTCAGAATGCGATGAAATCCCTTTCGGAAAGAGACTCCGAGATGGCGCATAAGGTAATCAAAGACGATGATGAAATCGATAAACTCGATACGGAGATGGAGGAACGTTGCATTCGAAATCTGGCGCTGCGTCAACCGACCGCCATCGATCTGAGGTTTATTACCACGGCGATCAAGATTACCGGCCATCTGGAAAGAATCGGCGATATGGCGGTGAATATTGCCGAGAAAGCTATCCAGTTAAACGAAGAGCCTAAACTCAAACCCTACATTGATTTGCCCCGCATGGCCGACCTTGTTGTAGAGATGGTTAATAATTCGCTGGATAGTTTTATCAGAAGTGATTTGAATATTGCCGAAAAAGTCCGTCAAACGGAACAGATAACGGATGACCTTAATGAACAAATTTTCCGTGAGCTTTTAACTTTTATGATGGAAGATTCCAAATGCATCCACAGGGCTCTGCTGATAATGCACGTATCTAAAAATCTGGAGCGCATTGCCGATCATGCCAAAGGTATTGCGGATATGGTAACTTATATGGTAACGGGTGAAAACGTTCGACATCAGACCAGAGATATCAGCGCGAAGGAGACGGTGTGAAGAAAAATATTTTTTACAAAATATTTTTTAGCTATCTTGTCATTATATGTCTGTCTTTTTTCCTTTTGGATTTGTTTGTGCGCGATGAAATAAAGAATGTGCTCACTTCCAAAGTTGAAACGGAATTGTTTTCCTATGCTCAGCTCCTTGACCTGAGTTCTTCCGTGAAAATTGCTCAACAGCTGAAGCAAATTGCAAAGATATCGGACTCCAGGGTCACTCTGATTGACGCTCGGGGGAAGGTCCTTGCTGATTCGGAAAAAGAATCTTCTCTTATGGAAAATCATTTAAACCGGCCGGAAGTACAGGAAGCCAGGCTTAAGGGCATGGGCAGGTCGGTCAGATTCAGCAGCACTATCGGTATTGATATGCTCTACGTAGCCATTGCGATCAAAGATGGACGGGAAACCACCGGTTATATAAGGTTGGCGCGTTCTCTGCATGATGTGCAAAGCGTTATTGAAACAGTCTATAAATCTTTTTTTCTGGCAATGATAATTGTTGGGATTATAGCACTTGTCATTGCTCTGATCTTTTCTTACAGTCTGGCAGCGCCTATTCTGGCAATGGAAAGATTCACTGAAAAACTGCGTCAAGGATATCCGGTTGGGGCCATTTTATTAGAGACGGCGGACGAAACGAAAAAGCTAGCCGATAATATCAATTATCTGGTGGATGAACTGCAAAGCCAGATTCGGCTGGCCAATGAAGAGAAGAGCAAATTAATGACAGCATTTACCAGCATGACAGAGGGGATTTTGATTCTCAATGCGGAAGATAAAATCGAATTTGTCAATCAGGCACTGAGTAATATATTCTCAGAGCAGTACGGAGATATAAACGGTAAAACTCTGATGGAAGCCTTCCGAAACGCTGACCTGCAAAAAGCTTTTCTGGACTTTAAGCAAACGCGAATAAATGTGTTCTGTGAAATTACTCTTGGTAATATAGAACCGGTTATTTTAAGTGTAAGCATCTCTGCCGTTCATGGTTATCCTGAAGAAGAAAAAACGATGATTGTTTTTCACGATGTAACACGGCTTAAAAAACTCGAACAGATTCGAGTGGATTTTGTAGCCAATGTCACGCATGAAATCAGAACTCCGCTCACAGCAATTATTGGTTATCTGGAAACGATCAAAACAGGCGCAACCGTTAATAATAATGATGCGAAACGATTTATTGATATCAGTTTGAAACAAGCACAGCGCTTGAATCGCCTGCTGGAAGATTTACTGGTCATATCGAAAATCGAACTGGGTGAACTTCAATTCCGTTTTGAAGAAGTTTCTTTGCGTGATGCTTTGGAAGGTGTCATCCCCTTGGTTGAAGCGAAAGCCCGATTAAAAAAGATAAACATACATAACGACGTCCAGGAGAACATGCCATACATTCGTGCTGACAGGGACAGGTTTGCCCAGATACTTGTAAATGTATTAGACAATGCCGTTAAATTTACATCTGAAGCCGGTGATGTTTATATTGAGGCCGGACAAAAAGATAGCGATGCTGTATTGACAATAATTGATACCGGCATCGGTATATCAAAAGAAGAAGTTCAGCGTTTGGGCGAGCGTTTTTATCGGGTGGACCGGTCTCGTTCACGTGATTTGGGCGGCACAGGTTTAGGTTTGTCCATAGTAAAGCATCTAATGATAGCTCATGGCGGCAAGATGGAGATCGAAAGCCAGTTGGGTCACGGCACTAAAGTGTCTTTATTTTTTCCGATTCATAAAGTATAATCTTTCCAAACTTGCCGATAAGTTTCTTAAGGCGCTGCCTCTGACTGAGATGCCCGAAAACGTCAGTTATCTATTAATTGCTGACTGATATCGATCCGGCAAAAGAAAAACCATAGTCGATCATTTTTTTATCAATCTTAATCATCTCTCTGCTGCAGTGAGTTTACCAAAGGCGAACAAAGAAGCAATCTATAATTTTAAAACCAGCTGCATTAATTTTTCATCTCTTTTTTCTATAAAAAACGTCAGAGAAATATTATAGGTACCCAACCTGCAAATAGTAATCGTTATTGAGTGAATTTATTTTTCTATTCATTGTCACCTTTGCAGCGCTACGAGCTGACATCATCTCCGGGAAAGTGTTTATTCTTGTCATCAGAATTTAATAAGACCGTTATAACGCGCTAACAAAGTTATTCTATAAACTATCCGAACTTATAATAAGGGTCTTTGATTCATGGAGATATACAACAGTTGGCTTTCTGTGAAATTCAGAAAATTAAAAGCTAAACAGGAATACTAAATGAGTCAGTTATTTCCATCAGGAGGCAAAAGCATGAACAACGTAACTTCAGTTAAGGGAAATCAGTTCATAAATGTTGATCCACGTGCCAGTAAATACCTGACTTTTTTTCTGGCCAGCGAGGAATATGGAGTAGAGATACTTAAGGTTCAAGAGATCATTTGCCGGATGCCGATCACACCGGTACCGCTGACGTCGAAGTATATTCGGGGTGTCATCAATCTGCGGGGCAAGATTCATCCTATTATGGACATAAGGGTAAAGTTAGGTATGAAGCAAACTGTCATCACCGGCGAAACCTGCATCATAGTCATAAAAACATCCGGCTTAATGATGGGGATTTTAGTGGATAAGGTCTCCGAGGTGATCAAAATGTCTTCAGGGGACATTGAGGATACCCCATCCTTTGGTATGGATGTGAATCCTGAATATCTATTGGGTGTGGGCAAGACAGGAGGACGAATAAGGCTGCTTCTGGACATCGAAAAGGTGATAACCGCCGCCAGCATCATCAATATGAAAAAAGCCGCAGGCCCGGAAAACAATAAAGCTGAAGTCGAATCCGGAGAATCAAAAAACTAATAACAAGTAAATACCGATTAAGTAAAATAATGAATTGTGTATGAAGGAAACTATTTCAGGAAGGGAAAAATTATGCGTATAGGTTTTAAGATCATATTATTTTGCGTGATTCCAATAGTATTTTGTACAGTCGTAGTTCTTTATATCGCTGATATACAGTTGAAGTCGACAGCAACGGCGGTGGCAAATCATGTGCTGGAACAGAAGCTTTCAGTAGCAATGGAAAATTTCCAATACGAGATGGAGCGGGATCACGGTCAGATGGAACTGCAGGGCGCTATGCTAATCGATCAAAGTGGTGAGCCACTTGCCAAAAGCTATGAGTCGACGGATCGGATATCGCGCTATGCATTGGTGGATCGGATATCCCAGCGTTTTTCCAGTACAGCTTCAATATTTGCCCGCGACGGCAACGACTTTAGAAGGATAGTAACTACTGTTAAAAAGGAAGACGGCACAAGGGCTGATGGGACCAAACTTGGGACTGATAGCAAGGTTTACCAAAGTGTAATCAATGGCGGCAGTTATATGGGGGAGGCCAATATTCTCGGTAAATCGTATCTTACATATTATAAACCTTTGCAAGATAGCAAAGGGGCAGTGATAGGGATTTTATATGTAGGAATTCCCAGAAACGAAGTATTTGTGATGATCGACAAAATCTTCGGAAATTCCGTTCTTTGGATCTCTATGGCGATGCTGGGCCTGATCGTCTGCATAGCGGCTGTTATAGCAGGGGTAGTATGGTGGTCATTAAAACCAATGGAAAAAATCGTCCAAGGAGTGCAGGAATTGGGCAGAGGCCGCGTTTCCCATAGGCTGAATATTAACCGTAAGGACGAGATAGGAATGTTAGCCAATACCACGGATCAGTTAGCTAATGATCTTCAAAGATATGTCGTAAAAGGAATGCAACAGATATCGGAAGGCAACATCAATATCGAGACGCCTGTAATAAATGAAAAAGATGAAATCGGTTTGGCTATAAAAGTCATGGTGGAAAACTTGAGTAAGCTGGTCAAAGAAATGAATTTTCTCGCCGAATCGGCAATGGAAGGCGTACTGGATGTCCGTGGCAATGATCAGGAGTTTAAGGGCGTTTACAAGGACATAGTTCAGGGCGTCAATAAGACTCTGGATGCGTTGATGGGTCCAATAAAAGAGTCCTCAGACGTTCTGATTGAAGTGGCCAATAAGAATATGACAGCTCGTGTCACGGGAGATTACAAGGGCGATCATGCAAGGATCAAAGAAACCCTCAATCTGGCGGTGGAGAATCTGGACAATGCTTTGCTGCAGGTTGCTATCGGGGCCCAGCAGGTGACTTCGGCAAGCCTTCAGGTGAGCACCGGCGGGCAGTCCCTGTCACAAGGGGCAAGTGAGCAGGCGAGTGCTCTGGACGATATTTCCTGCAACCTGCGGGAGATATCGTCGATGACAAAACAAAACGCGATTTACGCCAGTGAAGCAAAGAGTGTGGCTGAAGCTGCCCGGACCAGCGCAGATAAAGGCATAGAGAGCATGAACCGGATGTCATCAGCCATCAACAAGATCAAATCATCGTCGGATTCCACAGCCAGGATAGTCAAGACCATAGACGAGATCGCGTTCCAGACCAATTTGCTGGCGCTGAATGCCGCTGTGGAAGCCGCCCGTGCCGGAGATGCCGGCAAAGGATTTGCGGTAGTGGCGGAGGAAGTAAGGAATCTGGCCATGCGTAGCGCGGAGGCCGCCAGGAACACGGCCAATTTAATTGAAGAAGCAGTCAAGAACTCGGAAAACGGAGTAAACATCAATGCCGAGGTATTGAAGAAATTCCGGGAGATTAGCGAGAAGACCAACGAAGTGAGTCATGTAGTGGCAGAGATAGCTGTGGCATCGGAACAGCAGGATGAGGGCATAAGCCAGGTGACCAAGGCCGTAGAACAGCTCAACGGGCTTACTCAGAAGGCTGTGGCTAATGCCGAGGAATCGGCAAGCTCGGCGGAGGAGATGTCTTCCCAGTCCAAAGAAATGCTCAGCATGGTGGCCAGCTTCAAACTTAACGGTTCAGGACATTTAGACCATGTGCTGCCCAGAGGTAAACAATCGAAGAGTTTGCTTATGGGTCCCGCGTACAAAGAAAAGAAAATAAATACCATGCCCGTTATTAAACCCGATCCTCGTATAGTGATCCCTTTTGATGACAAAGATCGAAGCATATTGAACACTTTTTAAATTTCCAGGGTTTGGATAAAGACCCTTTCTCTTTCTTAAAATAGAAAGAGAAAGGGACGATATGGAAGTGACCATAAAGAAACGCGGCATATTTTAAATAAATAATCTTTCGATCCAAGTAGCTAAATTATTGAGCAGATGCATAAAACCAGTGTATTAAAAACAATTCGGCTTTTGTGAAATATTATTCTTTTGCAGGCGATAGTCTCATGATGAGGCACTTCTCATCATAGCCGTTAAAACCCTTTGCCGGTAATCTTTAATAATATTTTCTTTATACCTTAACGGGATCGTCATCATTCTGTAACACAAAACAAATACATTGCTTCTGTAATTGTACAAGAAAATAATTATAATTCAGGAGGGAAAAATGAAGAAAAGGTTTATTTTAATTGCCGCATTAATACTGCTGGCAACGCCGGCACTGGCGGATAATCAGCCAGCAGATCCCGTACCGGCAAACAGTCAACCGGCGGCAACTACGGATACGGGCATAGCCGTGAAAATGATGGGGGTCAACGTCAAATTTGGCGGTTTCCTGGCGGCGGAAGGTGTTTACCGCGCCAGAAATGAAAATTCCGATATTTCGTCGAAGTTTAATGCAATTCCTCTGCCGAATCAAGTAGGCTATTACCAGGACGAAACAAGATTCAGTGCTAGGCAATCCAGGCTTAACATCTTGGCGCAGGGTGATTACAGCCCCACGATCCACCTGGCCGGATTCTATGAGATGGACTTTTTGGGCGCGGCCTCTACCGCCAATTCCCAAGAAAGTGACTCCTATAACCCCCGGATTCGTCATCTGTACTCAACGGTTGATTGGGATAACTTCGGCCTGCATTTATTAGGCGGTCAAACATGGTCGCTGGTCACGATGAATAATCATGGCATCACTCCGCGTCAAGAAGATATTCCGCTGACGATTGACGCCCAGTACGTACCCGGCTTTTCCTGGGCGCGGCAACCGCAGTTGCGTCTTGTAAAAGACTGGAACAAGACATATTGGCTGGCAGTTTCCATCGAAACTCCCCAAACCGTTGCCGCAACCGCACCAAACACGGTGGGGACCAATTCGTCGCTTAGTCAACCCGGCGGAGGCAGTCTTACCAACGTCAATGTATCCGCGAACACCTACCCTGATTTGGTCATAAAGGCGGCATACGATCCCGGTTGGGGACATTTTGAAGTTTTTGACTTGACCCGCACCTTTAAGTCAACTTTGCAAGACGCAAGCGGCAACGTCAATGGTAATGAGACTACGACCACTGCCCTAGGCGGCGGCGTTATTCTTCCGCTGCTTTCGAAACAATTGAATCTGCAGTTAAGCGGTATGTATGGTGAAGGCATCGGGCGTTATGGTTCCGGTCAATTGCCTGACGTCGCTCAATATGCGAACGGCGAAATCACTCCTATTCGAGAGATACAGCTGCTTGCCGGCGTAAACTGGACTCCCACGAGTTCCCTGACTGTCTACGGTTATTACGGTTGGGAAAACGCTGAACGTAGAGACCTGGCTTCCGGTGGTAAAGCTTATGGTTATGGCAGTAATTTAGATAATGTTCAAATGGATTTGCCCGGCACTACCATAGGCAAAGCATTTAATGGCCAAATCAATTCGATTGATCAGTTCACTATCGGAGCATGGTATAAATTTTTCCAGGGCAGATTTGGAAATATGCAGGCAGGTTTGCAATATTCCTATACAAAAAACACATACTTTAGTGGAAATAATTATAGTGGTACTGCTGCTGCAAATGGTCCTCAGGCCAACGATAGTATGGTTTTATCAAGTCTTCGCTTCTATTGGCAATAAGCTTTCTTTGTGTTTGAAAAGGGTTTGTTAACTAAAATAAATACCTGACAAACATGAAATGAAGATGTTTAAAGAAAAGGAAAAAGTTTGAAAAATAAAATTGTTTTTTGTAATCACTATGGTTGTGCTTGGATTAACCTTTATTTTTCTTACGGGATACACGAAAAAGGAATTGGTAAAAGAAAGTTCCTCGCAATTACTAACGCAAAAGGAAATAAAACATCGAATTGTTTTATCGATTAACGAAGAGGAGATGAAATAGTCTCCGGTAGCTGTATAAAAAGTTACTGATTTTGCTGATTAAGACTTCTCACATCGAACCGATGTGAGAAGTCTTAAAGTTTTTACCGATATGATGTTCTGGAAGTTTCCAATTTATAATTCCGTGTAAGTATGAAAAAAATAGAAGATTAATTGTGTTGCTTGTTCCATCTCATTGCCTCATGGCTCTCTTTTCTTTAGTTATTTTTCTCCGCAGCTTTACAAATTCGTTGCCTGTCTGGATAAGGTGTGTTACTTTACAAAAAATTCAAGAGGAATAATAAACATTTAAACAACCGATAAGTAAATGAATAAATTTCAACCATCCGAATATCTTACCCGTTTAAATGTTGACCGGATGCATTTCGGCCTTAAGGCAATTACCCAACTGCTTTTAAGTCTGGGAAATCCGCAGGATTCCTATAAGACAATATTGATTGCCGGCACCAACGGTAAAGGATCAACTGCGGCGATGACTTCTTCGATTTTATGCAGTGCCGGTTATAAAGTTGGTCTTTATACATCCCCGCATCTGGTTGATGTCCGGGAGAGGATTGTCGTAAGCGGCAAGAAAATCGCTCTGGAGGAGTTTAACCGGACTATCGCTTGTGTGAAAAGTAAAATGGAGCAGCCTGTAACTTATTTTGAATTTTTGACTGCGGTTGCTTTTGTATATTTTCAAAACCGGAAAGTGGATATTGCCGTGCTGGAGGTTGGTTTAGGCGGCAGACTTGACGCGACAAACGTTTGTCAGCCTTTGGCTTCGATAATCACCAATATTACTTTTGATCATACAGCTTATCTGGGGAATACTCTGGAATCAATCACCCGCGAAAAAGCGGGAATCATCAAAAAAAATGGCATCTGTATTACAGCGGCAAGACAAAAAAAAGTTCTGGATATTCTGGAAAACGTCTGTCTGCGCCGCCGGGCGAAACTTTACTGCCTCGGACGCGATATAAAAATTAAAAAAAAGGAAGACGGTCTTTTTACTTATCGGGGATTGTTTCATAATATAAAAAATCTAACAATTTCTCTGAGAGGCGAACATCAATTATCCAATGCTGCTACTGCTCTGGCAGCAATTGAACTTTGTGCAAATAAAGGTTTCCATGTTGATGATACGGCGATTTATTCGGGATTGAAGAATACACATTGGGAAGCAAGGATGGAAATGTTACAAGACCAGCCTCTTTTTCTTCTCGATGGAGCTCATAATCCCGCAGGCATTGGCGCTTTATGCCGGTCTTTAAAAAAAGATTTTTCCCGTCGACGTTTAATTCTTATCTTTGGGGCTCTTGCCGATAAGGACTATCGGCGAATGCTGCAAAAAATAGTTCCCCTGACCTCAATAATAATATTAACACAAATAAAAACCGTGCGGGCTCTGCCGGTGAACGATATGATGGAAACAGTGAAAAAAATGGGTTATACGGCGATTATCACTAAAGATGTAAATCAGGCAATTAAGAAGGCGCTGGCACTGGCAAAAAAACAGGACTTGATATGCGCGACGGGTTCTTTTTATTTAGCCGGTGAAGTAAAACAGGCATTTATTGACTGTCAACAGGGGGCGCCTCTCCGGTAAGAGGTGCAATGATGAATAGTAATATTCTTTGCCGGTAAAAGCCGAAAGGTTTTGCAAAACGCTCATCTGCCGCGTTGCACTGCAAACCGCACCGCTCAACGTATTTTTATATACGCCTCGCGATTCGTTTTTTGTTCGCCTTGCATCTCTGGCATTTTTGAACAGTGAATAATCGCGGGGCTTTAAACAATCCCATTTCATAAAATAACCTTATATGATAATAAAAAAGTAAGAAAAAGGCGGTCTTATCAAACAAAGATAAAATGATGAATGCAAGCAGACATAAAATATTAAAATCAGAAAACAACAGTATAATCTATGTATTAAAATTAGATTTAACGATTGCCTTTCTGATGGCGATAATAATTTTATTTTTATCTCCCGCAGCTTTTGCTGTTGAGGCCGGCAGCATTGACAATGACACTTCCGGCGATGTGTGCGTTCAGGGGGAAGTAACCATAATTTACAGCGGTGACTCTGGTTATGCCGGTGACGATGAGTTGAATAATAAAAAAGAAGCCGCTCCCGTTAAGGACAATGTCCTTCCAAAAAAATTTGATGCTGAAAGTAATGAGAATCATGTGAATATCGAAGCGGACAGCATGGATTACGACAATGTTAGTGATGTGTATCACGCTAAAGGGAAAGTAAGCATAATTTACAGCGGAGCCGCTCTCTGGGCCGATGACGTGCAGTTGGATAATAAAAATAATGTTGCCACAGCTCAGGGTAACGCGTTTCTTAAAATGGGAGAAGATACTCTGCGGGGCGAAAAAATTGTTTTAAATATTGAAGACAAAACAGGCGCTGCTTATATGGCCCATGCCTTTTACGCAAGGAATAATTTTTATGTGACGGGCGATAAAATTGAAAAAACCGCAGAGAATACATATTTTATAAAACAACCTGTTGCCACAACTTGTGATGGCGCTAAGCCTGATTGGGAAATCGTCGGCAGTGAAATGAATGTAACCGTTGAAGGCTATGGTATGATGAAAGATGCCCGGTTCCTTGCGGAAGGTTTGCCGGTGTTCTATTCCCCGTATCTTCCATTTCCGGCGAAAAGTGAACGTCAGTCGGGATTTCTTATTCCATATTTTTCTAGTTCAAGTAATGATGGCATCGATATAGAAGTTCCTTATTTCTGGGCTATTTCACCCCAGATGGATGCGACTTTTTACCAGCATTACATCGAAAAAAGAGGATTTCAAGAAGGTGCGGAATACAGATACTATCTGGGGAATAATTCCTTCGGGACTTTTTATGGCGATTACCTCGAGGACACGGAGCGTATCACCGATACAACCTATGAGGCAACAAGCCGCGACTGGCAGGACACGCATAAGCGCTGGTCTTATTATTTTAATAGTCAAACAAATTTTGATCCGCAATTTTATGTAAGAACCGATATAATAAATGTATCCGACAAATGGTATTTTCAGGATTTTTCAGCTCGTAATTACTATCTTGATAATTATGCCGAAACGACAGGGGACAATTTTAAAAATGTTCCTTTCAAGGCCGACCAGACTCTTCGTTATTTAGAATCAACAGCCAGCGTGTTTAAAGGATGGTCTAATTACAGTTTGACGGGATCGATAAACACCACACAAGATTTTAATGCCGTCAATAATGATCAAACTTTGCAACGATATCCGGAGCTTGTTTTTACCGGCAGTAAACAGCAATTTATGAATACGCCATTATATTATGAATTTACCGGAACTTATGATTATTTCTACAGCGGAGAAGGACAAAAGGGACACTACATTGATTTTTCACCAACCGTTTCCATGCCTTTTAATTTATCCAGCTATCTTAAAGTAACTCCGCAGTTTTCTCTCAAAGAAACACTTTGGGACCGCGATGACAATCAAATCGGTTCAAACAGTAGAACAGGTGATACAACTATCTATAACGCGTCATTATCCTTGAGTAGTCAGGTCTCCCGAGTATTCGATGTAAATATAATAAATTGGGAAAAAATAAGACACGAAATAAAACCGGAAATAATCTATTCTTATGTTCCCAACGTATCCCAGGGCAACATACCTTATTATTATTTGCCTGCTTTCTCACCGTTTATGATGCCTGGAACAACTCCCATTACAACTGCATCCGGTAAAGCTTTACAGGGGATTGTTGGCACTTTTTCTTCTTTTCCCGTCACAACTTCTTCATACGGTTTAGAGGGACAAAATGCCGTTGCCTGGTCACTTACAAACACCCTTACGGCCAAAGTAAAGGATGGAGCAGGTGCATACAGCTATATGGAGTTTCTACGGCTTAAATTATTTCAAACTTATGACATCAATGAGGCCAATAAAGGCATGGAGGGGATTACTACGGAAAGAAGGCCTGTATCAGATGTCGGGATGGAATTTGATTTTACTCCTCATAAATATTTTTCTTTTGTGGCGCGTGATCTATACAATGTTTACGGCGGTTGGGATCAATCGAGTTATGATGTGAATGTCAAAGATTGGCGCAGCGATTCGTTGTCAATCGGTTACCGCTATACAGTGGATTCTGTTGAAGAACTAGACTTTAGCCTCAAAGCGGTAATTGCCAGAAATATTGATGCCACATTTATTTCGAGACACGATCTGTTTAATTCCCAAACAATAGAAAACACGTTGGGATTTGTTTATCACAAACAATGCTGGAGTATGGGATTGGATTTTACCCAGACTTCTACCGACACTAGATTTTTATTTAAATTCTCACTGGCCGGTTTCGACAAGGCTTCGAATAAATAAATAGGGGGGCAGGATGACCCTGATCTATTTGATCTTGGTCTACTTAGATGGAGGATAAAGAGATGAACTTCAAAATCATACTGGTGACGATTCTTGCCGGTATTTGTCTTATCTTTCTGGCTCAGAATATACAAGTTGTCACAGTAAGCTTTTTATCCTGGGAAATATCGATGTCGCGCGCGGTGCTGATTTTTTTTACCTTATTAATCGGTTTTGTTATCGGGTGGTTCCTGCACAGCTATCTGGCATATCGTAAAGATAAAAAGGAATTCCAAAATATTAATTATTAGCCGGCTGCTCCGCGCGAACGTCTGTTTCTGCCGGAGAAAAATAATCCCGCAACCCGTCATAGATGTAGAGAACGGCCTTAACGTAAACATCACTGTGGTTGTAAGAAAAAACGGCTTTGTATTTAATATCGTCATCGCCGATGTTTGCTCCTGATAGATTATGTTTGTAAAGGTAGTTTTCCACACTGAAGATAGTATCTTCTATAGAGAAGGGATCAATATCATCATCAATCCCATTTGAATTGATGAAAAATGCCAGCAGGGATGAAGGAATAAACTGACCCCAGCCGATTGCCCCCGCATATGAACTTGTAAAATACTGCGGCGGATGTTTTGTTATTTGTGAAAATTTATAAAGAGCAGTGATTTCAGAAACGGCAAATTTTGTCCGGTTTGTGAAAATGTATTGAGAGACTAATGAATTGAACGCGTAAAATCTACCGCGTTGCTGATGATCGGCAAAATTAGTTTCGACGCCAATGATCGCAGCGATCAATTCCTTGTGTATCCCGTGTTTTGCCTCTGCCCTGTTAAACATTTCGATGCGGTCTTCAATAAATGGTTTTCCTTTCTTGATTTTAGCATCCACGCCTATTCGCGCAAAATACCATGATATGTCATGTCTCTTGTCAAAATCGGTCAGTTTTTCCGCGGATTTCTGAAAATATTGGTCTATATTGGGGTAAATCTGGAAAGTTTCATGTTGAATTTGTTTATCGAACCATTCCCCGGGTACTCCGTTTGCGATCAGCGTCTTCTTCAGTTCTTTAATTTTGACCGACACACCTGAATCCGGGATTTTTTTTACCTGCTCATTATAGGACGTACATCCCCAAAATATGAAGGCTATAGAGACTATGACTAGCAGATATCTCAAATTCATTTTACGCAATTCATTAATTAGAATATTTGTATCCCTTTGTAAGATATTTTAATCCAAACACCACTGAAATGCCTTTACTAGACAATAAACTATATTGTCAAATCTTTTCAAACAGGACTTCCCTTTTTTCCCCCAAGTAACGTATGTTCTTGTAATCACTTCAAGGTTAATGTATAAATCCTGTAAAATCAGTTTTTATTATATTGAGACAAAGCAATGCATTTAAAAGAAGTTACTTTTCATTCCGGGAAATATCCGGCAAGAGATTGTTATCCTTTCAGTCTGGCACTTTTCCATGAAACAAAACAAATAACATTTGATTCGCCGGTTACATTATTCGCCGGCGAAAATGGCACGGGTAAATCAACCTTGCTGGAGGCGCTTGCCGTCGCCTGCAATATTCACATCTGGCACAACATGGCAACAAGCAGGCCGGATTGTAATCCATATGAGGATAAATTTCACCGGTATATCTCCGTTGCGTGGTCAAATGGCCGCGTACCGGGCTCTTTTTTCGGATCGAGAGTGTTTCAGCACTTTGCCGAGTTGCTGGATGAGTGGGCGGCGGCGGATCGGGGCCAGTTAAATTATTTCGGCGGAAAGTCTTTGACCACCCAATCACACGGGCAGTCTTTAATGTCTTTTTTTCGCAGTCGCTATCGGATAAAAGGATTGTATCTTCTGGATGAGCCGGAAACAGCGCTATCGCCGCGTTCACAGATAGAGCTTCTGCATCTTTTAGAAAATATGAGCGTTGCCGGTCATGCGCAATTTATTATCGCCACACATTCGCCGATTTTGCTGGCCTGTCCGCAGGCAATAATCTATACTTTTGATAATTCTCCGATTCAGCGGATTAAATACGAACAGACAGACCATTACCTCGTATATAGAGATTTTATGGCAGATAGAAACAAATATCTAAAACAAAACGGTTAAGAATGAAGAGGTATATTATGCTGACCAAGCAAGACATCATCGCGGAAGCAAGCCGGTTGAAATTTGCCGATATCGGGTTCACTAATGCCGAGCCTTTTGCATCTCAAAAGGAATACCTTCTGGCGCGTCAGGAAGAATATGGCTGGGCGGAGCAAGCCGGTTTGAATTTGATAGCGGGAACAGATCCCCACAGTATTCTTCCTAATGCTAAATCCATAATTGTGCTGTTGGAATCTTATTTTGAAGAATCTTTTTCGCCGAAAATGGAACGTCATTTTGGCCGCTGTTATCTTGATGACGACCGGATTACTAAAGATCGTCTGGCGCTTAAAATCAAGGCTTTCAGGAAGTTTCTCCAGACGAACGGCGTTGATTCCAGAGTGCCCTTTAATTTGCCGCATAGACTTTCAGCCGCTCGTGCCGGATTGGGAACTTTTGGCAAAAATTGTCTTTTTTACTCGCGGCGCGTGGCCCGCAAAAGTTCGTTTGTTTTTCCCATCGCTATTGTTGTTGACCATGAATTTGCTGCGGATGAACCGGATATTGCCGTTGGCTGTCCCGATTGGTGCCGTAATGCCTGCGTGGCGGCATGTCCTACACGCGCCTTCAAAGGAGACGGAAAAATTGATCCCCGCCGCTGTATATCTTTTTTAACGTATTACGGCGAAGGAATAACTCCGCTTAAACTTCGCGAACCGATGGGTATGTATGTATATGGATGTGATCGCTGTCAAAATGTCTGTCCCCGCAATATAAATCGGATAACAGAGGAAAAACCCCTAAATCCACGTGTTTTATCCAAATCCACGGATTTTGATCTTTCCCGTCTGCTGCATATGGATAAATCATATTTCGAGCAGAAAATATGGCCGCATATGTTCTATATGTCTGCAGATGATATCTGGCGCTGGAAGATGAATGTCGCCCGTGCCATGGGCAATAGTCTTAATCCGGTTTATGTCGCGGATCTTATCCGTGCGTTTAAAGAAAATTCTGATGAGCGTGTTAACAGCATGATCGCCTGGGCGTTAGGTCGCATAGGCAATTTAGAAGCGATGACAGCACTGGAAGAATTTTTTAAAGACAGCAGGGGCATCGTTAAGGAAGAAATCCAACGGGCTATTGAATCAATTCCGGCAAAGGTTTAAATTAAAAAATTATTCTTCTTCAATCGAAATGTCAATGACTTCAAAGTTACGCGTACCGCCTGGTGTTTGCACGATGATTTCACTACCGATACGTTTACCGATCAGGGCTTTGCCGATAGGAGATGTCACGGAAATTTTGTTTTTATTGATGTCGGATTCATAAGGGCCTAGCAGTTGATATTTTATTTTTTCGCCGCTGTCGGTATCTTCCAGGCTGACATAACAGCCGAAAACTACTTTGTCAGTAGTCAACCCTTTTAAATTAATAACGTTGGCCATGGCGAGCTGATTTTCCAACTCCTGCTTCCTTCCATAGAGAAAAGACTGTCTTTCTTTGGCGGCGGAATATTCAGCGTTTTCGGAAATGTCACCGTGCGCGCGCGCGACTTCGATATCTCGAACATTTTCAGGAATGGACACATTCTTTATTGTTTCAATGTCCTTTTTCAATTTTTCAAAACCAGCTTTGGTAATAGGTATTTTTTCCATAGCAACTCCAGATTATTTTGCTGCGTCCTGACGTGATTTGTTCAAAACTACGGGCAGGATAATTACTTAAGCTTTGTTTAGTAGAGAATAAGTACCCTGTCAAGCAACATTTAACAGAAACATTTAATGGTTCTGTTTTGCCAATTATGCTATTAAAATCTTGATGAATATTAAGGTTTTTAGAAATTATGCTTGATCGCTTAACAGGGAAATAAATTACTTGCGCGTTTCCATAACCGACAGATGCAATTTGCGTTGCAGTTATTGCCGGCCCAAAGAAGGAATTTCTTTGAAGGGGCATGACGATATTTTACGATACGAGGAAATAATTCGCATTGTTTCCATCGCCGTAAAAATGGGATTAGTCAAGGTGCGGATAACAGGAGGCGAGCCGCTTGTGCGCAGGGGTTTCATCGGCTTTATTACTAGGCTGAAACAAATGCCATCAGGAGTTTCAATGATGATGAAGTTTTGGCATTTGCGGGGCTAACCTTCAATAAACCGTTTCAGGTGCGGTTTATTGAATTAATGCCGCTCGGGCAGGCGAAATTAGACTATGGCGAAGATTATATACCTGCAGCGCAATTGATTGAGAAAATTAGCGAAAGCTTCGAACTGGAACAAATAAAAAATGAAAAGAACAAAACCGACGGTCCGGCCAAAATCTATAAGATAAACGGCGGACGTGGTTAAATCGGTTTTATTACTCCGGTAAGTGATCATTTTTGTTTGGCATGCAATCGTTTGCGCCTTACTTCCGATGGGAAATTAAGGGTTTGCCTGCTCAAGGAAACGGAAATTGATTTAAGGAAGGCGCTGCGGGAAAATTGCAGCGATACGGAATTAGAAAAGCTTATAGTGGACGCTATATGATTAAAACCAAAACAACATGATCTGATCTGTACGGAAAATAGTTTAAGAAAATGTTGCCGGAATATATCGGAGATTGGCGGTTGAAAAACAGTAATTAAAAGGATATATTTTCACAGAAATAAAGTATAATCGTATTACTGGAAAGCGGACGGAAAATGCAGGTTAGTCGCGAGGCGGCGAATCACCAATAAATTTATCATGGATTTAATGTAAAAGTTTAATCAGGGATAACTCAAATGTTTTTCGATCAAAAAAATACCGGATTTTCCGGAGAAAGATTGAAGACGCCGCGAAGGGACTATGTTTTTGCACGGCAAAAAGAACTTGTTTTGGATTTGATAGTTCCGCTGTCCGGAGAAAGAATCCTTGATGTAGGATGCGGCACTGGCAATAATCTTCAATTTTTTAGTGAAAAATGGTGTTTTTTAACGGGAGTTGATTCCTCCGGAGAAAAACTGGAAATTGCACGGCAAAAATACGGCGACCGCGCCGAATTCATTTCAGGCCAGGCAGAGGATCTTCCCTTTTCCGACGATGAATTTGATATCGTAACCATAATTAATTTTTTGGAAATTGCGGATAATCCGCGAAAAGTCATTGAAGAAGCCATCAGAGTCTGCCGGGGCCGTGTTTTTATAGGATTTTTAAATAACTATTCCTTTGTGGGGACAAAACAACGGTTAAAAAAAATATTCGGGTTTCCTCTCTCGCAGGAAATGCGCTTTTTCAGTTTTCCTGAAATCAGAAATATGGTGATGGATTCAGCAGGCGATACTGCCATTAAGTGGGGTAGTGTTGTTTATTTCCCCGGCATTGTTTATGATTTTTTTGAAGAACTGGAAGAAATGTTTCCCGTCCGAAAAAATCCATTTGGTGCTTTTATTGGCCTGACTTTTCCCGTAAAATACATTTACCGGACTGCGCAAAGCCCGATTATGAATTCATTAAAACTAAAAACAGAAAACCCTGACACGGCTCCGGAAGCTGTGCGGGATATGTTGAGGCAAGCGAATAAATGATTAAAGAAGCGATGCTTTACGAAAAAATTGATGACCGGCGCGTGCATTGTAATTTATGCGCGCACAGATGCGTAATCAAACCCGATAGACGTGGTGTCTGCGGAGTAAGGGAAAATAGGGACGGCATTTTATATTCACTGGTTTATGGAACATTGATTGCCGAAAACATTGATCCTATCGAAAAAAAACCATTCTTTCATGTTTTGCCCTCTTCCAAATCCTATTCCATCGCCACAACGGGATGCAATTTCAGTTGTGAATTTTGCCAGAATCATGAAATTTCGCAGACGCCTCGTTTAACGCGAATGATAACAGGCGTTGATTTACCGCCCGCGGAAATTGTCGCCCGGGCGAAAAAAAGCGGTTCGAAAACAATCGCCTATACGTATACCGAACCGACCATCTATTTTGAACTGGCCTTCGATACGGCGAAAATTGCCATCGAGAATGGTTTGAAAAACGTATTTGTCACCAACGGTTTTATGACCGTCGAAACCATTGAAACGATAGCTCCGTATTTAGCCGCCGCCAATGTGGATTTGAAATCTTTTCGTGACGAGTTTTACAAAAAACAGTGCGGAGCCGGGTTGAATCCGGTTCTTATGAGTTTGAAAAAAATGAAAGAAATGGGAATCTGGGTAGAAATAACCACGTTGCTTATTCCCACACTCAATGATAACAAAGAAGAACTCAACGACATCGCGCAATTTATTGCAGGGCTGGGCATCGAGACTCCCTGGCATATCAGCCGCTTTTATCCGCAATTCAAAATACAGAACCTGCCGGTAACTTCCCTTTCTTCATTGCATCTGGCAGCAGAAATCGGAAAACGGGCCGGATTAAAATATGTATACAGCGGCAACGTTCCCGGTGACGAAGGCGAAAGCACATATTGTTTCCATTGCGGCAATCTTTTGATTGAACGTCTCGGTTATAAAATCAGCAGCATTAACCTTAAAGGGAATAAATGCCCGAAATGCGGGACGGAACTGGAAGGTATTTTTTAGGGAAAAATTCCTATGTTTTACGAAGTTCGTATATAAATGAAGGAGGAATATATGCAACTACAGCATCTTTTTTCACCGGTTACCATTAACGGGATGACCTTAAAAAACCGGGCGGTTATGCCGCCTATGGGTACAGGATATGGCAATGCCGACAGCACGGTCAGCGACCGTTTGGTAAGTTATCTGGCCCGGCGGGCTCAAGGAGGCACCGGTCTGATTATTACCGAAGTATGCGCTATCGCTCCGCGCGGCAAGGGTTTCCCCAACGAGATTGGCGTCTGGAATGATGAATTTATTCCGGGATTGGCGCGTATTCCGGAGGCCTTACATCGCTTTGGCGCCAAGGCGGCGCTGCAACTGCATCATGCCGGCCGCGAAACCTTTGAGTCTGCGGCCGGCGCTATGCCCGAGGCGCCTTCGGCCATACCCAGTGTTATCCTGGGCCAGCCCTGCGAGGCTATGTCGGAGGAGCGTATTGCCGAGGTTATCCGTGCCTTTGCCCGGGCAGCCGCGCGCGCGCGTCAGGCGGGCTTCGATGCCGTGGAGCTTCATGGAGCGCATGGATATTTATTGAATCAATTTCTTTCCCCTTTTTCGAACCAGCGCGATGATCAATACGGCGGGAGCGATGAAAATCGTATGCGCTTCATTTTGGAAATTGTTGCGGCAGTGCGCAAAATTGTGGGACGGGATTTTCCTGTCTGGATTCGCGTATCGGCCGATGAACTGGTGCGCGGGGGGTATGACCTGTCCTTCATGCAGAAGTTCGCTCCCAGGCTGGTTACAGCCGGAATTGACGCCATCCACTGTTCGGTCGGAGTCTATTCCACACCCGGCAACCTCGCTATTGCATCTATGGATACCGATCCCGGATTCAACCTGTTCCGCGCCCGCGCGCTCAAAGAGGTTGTGGATGTGCCGGTTATCGGCGTGGGCCGTATCAATAACCCCGATCTGGCCGATCAGGCCATTGCCAGAGGCGATGCCGACCTGATCAGTTTCGGCCGTCAGCATCTAACCGATCCGGATTTTATCAACAAAGCCCGCGACGGAGCTATTGATGATATCCGCTGGTGCACGGCCTGCAATCAAGGTTGCATCGAACGCCTGAGTTTTGAGATGAAGTCCGCAACCTGCAGTTTTAATCCAGAGTGCGGCCGTGAATATAAGGGACAAGCGCCTAAAGCCGCTCCGCCCAAACGTGTTTGGGTTATAGGCGCCGGGCCAGCCGGTTTGTCAGCCGCCATGGCGGCTTCCGCGCGTGGGCATAAGGTGGAAGTATTTGACAGAGAAGCGCAGCCCGGAGGGCAGTTGTTATCAGCCAGCCGGCCGCCGCACAAGGCGGCCTTCATGGACTGGGTTGAATGGTCGCTGCGACGCCTGAAGAAAGCTTCCATTGAGATACACAGCAGTCAAACGGTGAGAGCCGGCGATATACGGCACCAAATGCCTGATAGCGTGATCCTGGCCTGCGGCGCTTATCCGGTTGTGTTTCCGATTCCCGGTCTTGATTCCAAAATAGTGGCGGATGCCCGTGATGTGCTTACAGGAAAGGTTGAACCCAAGGGTCCGGCCGTGATTCTGGGAGCGGGCTATGTCGGTATGGAAACCGCTGATTATCTGCTGGCCAAAGGTGTTGCGGTCACGGTTCTGGAAATGCAGACTTTTCCGCCCGTAGGCAAGCTTACCGCGCATGGATACTGGCTGCACAAGCGCATCAAGGATGCCGGCGGCAGATTACTCTTTGGCGCCAAGGTGTCAGGCATTGAAGATGGCGCAGTGCGCTATCGACAGATGGATACTGAAAAGGTGGAGAACGCGGCCATGATTATTACCGCCATGGGCGCCAAGTCGGAGAATGCTTTGGAAGATGTACTTAAAGATATGGCCATTCCCTATCGAATAGTCGGCGACGCCAAAAGCCCTCGCCGTATTCTGGAGGCCATCCACGAAGGTCATAAGGCAGGGGAAGAGATATAGGATTTTTATAAATGCTTGCCATATTTTAAATTTTCTTTTAAAATTAGTACGAAACATAGATTAAACAGGAGGTGTTTGGTTATGCAGAGAACGAGCGATCTTTTAAAGAACAAGACGAAAGAGTTGTGGACGATTCTGCCGGACGCTTCGGTATTTGATGCTCTGAAGCTCATGGCGGAAAAAGAAATTGGGGCATTAATGGTTGTTGATAAAAAGGGCAAGGTTGCCGGTATTATTACGGAACGCGATTACGCGAGAAAAATTGTCCTGAAAGGAAAAACTTCTCCGAAAACTCTTGTTAAAGAAATTATGACACCTTCCAGTAAAATGTTTACAGTAAAACCTGATACTTCAGTAGAGGAGTGTATGGTCCTGATGACGGGTAAGCATATAAGACACGTGCCCGTTTTTGACAATGGCAAATTTATGGGACTCATTTCTATTGGAGACGTTGTAAAGTCAACTATTTCCGAGAAGGATATGCTGATTGATCACTTGAGTAATTACATCGCGGGAAGGTATTAATTTTCAGGATATCAAAGAGTTACACCTTTGTTATTCAAGGCAGGGTTGCGACGGCCCTGCCTTTTATATTACTGAATTTATCTTTAGCGTAAATTTTGATTACAATTTATCTTGCAATTGGAAAATTGTCCAAAAAGTTTAAAGAGATCAAAGCACTACATGTTGTGGTATAATTATGACGACACCACATTTTATTGTGTTTTTTTCTTTACAAAGGGTAAATCTTTTGTTACGCTTCCATAAATTATTACAAGTACTATAAAGATGTTTTTATGAATTTAAAAAGGCTAGAAATATCCGGTTTTAAATCGTTTCGCGATAAGGTTGTCCTTGATTTTTCCAGCGGCACAACGGGCATTGTCGGTCCCAACGGTTGTGGAAAGTCCAATATCGTTGATGCTATACGTTGGGTAATGGGCGAACAAAGGGTTAAGGCTCTGCGCGGTAAAAAGATGGACGATGTTGTTTTCAACGGCAGTCAGGATTCCGCGCCTGTAAGTATGGCGGAAATTACGATGACCCTAATTGCCAATGGAAACAGTTTCCCCGGCGCTTATTCCGATTTGAATGAAATATCCATTTCCCGTAAGGTTGTTCTTGAGGGTGAAAGCGAATACTATATCAACAGGGTTCCCTGCCGTCTTCTTGATGTTAAAGAATTCTTCATGGGCACCGGTGTCGGCGCCAGAACTTATTCTCTGGTCGAACAGGGACATGTGTCCAATCTTGTCGAAGCCAAACCGGAAGATAGAAGATTGTTTATAGAAGATGCCGCCGGTGTATCCAAATACAAAAGCCGGAAGGATGCCGCTGTCCGTAAAATGGAAGCGACAAAGCAAAACATGGTTCGGCTCAACGACATTCTTAAGGAAGTGAAATCCCAGCTCAATGCCATCTCAAGGCAGGCCAAGAGAGCGGAACAGTATAAAAACATAAAACAGCAAAGCAAAGAAACGGAATTAACGATTGCCCTGCAAAGCCATATTGAACTCGCCGAAAAAGGATCTTCGCTGCAGGCCGAGCGCGCGGATCTGCAAAATCAGGATGCCGTTATACACGCGAATATCGAGGCTAAAGAATCAGCAATCGATGAGCTTAAAGTGAAGCTTTTGGAAAATGAGGAGCTAATAGCCAGAAGTCAGCATGATCTCTACGAGATTAAAAACACTATAAGCATTAAAGAGAAAAGCATCGAATTTGCCCGGCGTCAAATCATTGACACTTCCGAACGCAAGCAAAAAGATTTGGCGGAAATTCAGTTGTTGCAGACAAAGAAAGACGATTTAATTGCCGAAATTGAAAATTTGCAAAAAAGCGCGGCCCAGGCCGAAAATAAAATCACCGTTTTGAAAGCTGAGCATGATGAAGGTCAGCAAAAAGTTCAAGAGCTTATCAATGCCAATAAAGAAGTAATTAATCAATTGGAAGAAAAGAAGATTTTATATATTGATATCGTGACAGAAAAAGCCAAGCTTAAAAATATGGTTTCCAGTCTGAGCAAAAATATTGAGGATTTAGTAAAGCGCGAGGAAAGAGAAACACGTGAACTGGATGAAGATAAAAAGATGTTTGCTGATTTAGTAAGCAAACTGGAGATGGTAAATGAAGAATTAAAGAAGGATGAAGTCCAAATCATTAAACTGGAAGAAAAAAAAGTGATGGCTTCATGCGAGCTTGAGCGATCTAAATCAGATTTACAGCTTAACGAAGAAGATGTAGCTAAAATCAAGGAAGAAAACAGCGTCAAGTCTTCCCGGTTAATTTCCTTAAAAGAGTTTCAGGAAGCGTCTAAGTGGTGTAATGAAGGTGTCAAAAAAATAATCGAAAATAAGGAACACAGCGATAAATTTTACGGAGTTGTGGCCGATCATATAAGTGTACCGCGCGAATATGAAGCAGCTGTGGAAGCTGTTTTGGGAGAGAAATTACAATATGTGGTGGTTAAAAGTCAGGAAGACGGCGTGCGCGCGATTGATTATTTAAAAAACTACCAGTTGGGCAGAGGAAGTTTTGCCTCGGTAGATTTGAGAAACAACAACGCGAAAACATACAGTGACGAACACCTCCAGGAAGCTCAACCTCTATTGCAGAAAATTAAAGTCCATGAAGATTTTAAACAAATTGCCGATTGTCTGTTGGGCGACGTTTTGCTGATACCGACAATTGAAAACGGCATTTCTCTGTGGAAGAAAAATGGTTTTCGTGGCACTTTTGTCACACCGGAGGGAGATATCATCAGTCCGCATGGTGTATTGACGGGCGGTAGTGGTTCTGCGGTTGAGAAAAGCCTTCTGGCGACAAAAAGAGAAATTGGTGAATTGGAAATAGAAGTATCGGCGCTGGTCGCGGATCTGGAGGTAAAAACAAGTCAAAAAAATAATCTTGTTTCCACTATTTCGCGATGGGAGGAAGAACTCAGTCAAATAAAAACGGATATTCATTCGCTGGAAATTGCTGTTAATGGCAGAAAAAAGGATCACGAACGGTTTGAAGCCGAGACGAACAGGTTAAAACAGAGGATCGTTGTTTTGGAATTTAACCGGCAAAATCTTAACGCGGAAAAATCCGAAGCCGAAGGAAAATCTCAAATATTTAACGCCGATATTTTACGCAAGGATGAAGAGGAAAAAGAAATCAATGAAGTCATTTCCATCTTTAACGGCAAGAGAGAGCAGTCCCGGGCGGAAATTGATGAGCAGGAACGTTATTTAACGGGTAAGAAAATAGAAATGGCTTCTCTGGAAGAAAAAAAAGAAGCTGACCTGCGGACAATATCACGACTGCAAAATGATATCAGTGCCATTGCCACTGAGAATAACATTAAGGGCGAGGAGATTGTTTCGTGCGAAACACAAATTGTGGAATTAACTCAAACAATCGAAAGTGAGCAGGGATTGCTAAAAGAACTTTATCGGGACTTCGCGGCGCAGGAAACGATACTGGTGGAAAAGAAAGCGGAACAAAATCGTGAAGACGCGCAACTGAAAATAAAAGAAAATGAAATCAGGGAAATAAAAAAGAAACTTGATGAATTGCGTCAGCAGATCAATGAAATGGAAATTCAGTGCAGGGAAGTGGCCTTAAATAGCGAAAATCTGAAAAAAGTAATTGCCGAAAAACACGATGTTGATCTGGAATGCATGGCCTCGGGATTTGAAAAGATTGAAGAAGAAAAACTGGCTGAACTTATCGCCTTATTGGAAAAGAATAAACAAATGATAGATGAATTCGGCGAGGTAAATTTGCTTGCCCTTAATGAATATGAAGAGCTTGATAAGCGTTACAGCTTTTTATCAGAGCAAGTAGCCGATTTAAGTTCTTCTCTCAATGTTCTGCAAAGGACGATTACGCGCATTAATAAAATATCCCGTGCCCGATTTGCCGAAACCTTTGAAGCCGTCAACATCTGTTTTAAAGAAGTATTCGCGCAGATATTTCCGGGAGGTCATGGTGAACTGCTGCTGACTGATGAAAATGATTTGCTGGAAACAGGAGTGGATATTGATATCCAGGTTCCCGGCAAAAGAAGGCAAAATGTTAATTTGCTTTCCGGCGGTGAAAAATCGCTGGTTGCCGTCGCTCTGATTTTTGCCATTTTGAAGTATCGTCCGTCGCCGTTTTTGATTTTAGACGAAGTTGACGCCGCTTTGGATGACGCCAACACCAATCTTTTTAACCGGTTGATTAAGGATGTCGCCCAAAAATCTCAGGTTGTCATGATTACGCACAACAAGAGCACAATGGAAGTTGCCGATACACTTTTTGGCGTGACCATGCAAAAACAGGGGATATCAACGTTGGTTTCCGTCAATCTCAATTGATTCCATTCCTAAATCAAAGCACTATTTTTGTCGGCGTTGTTGTGGGCTTCATCAACGTATATAAAATACACTTCGTTGCCTTAATTCTGGCCGCCTCAATATCATCTTTGGTTTAGAAATGGCATAATAGAAATCTTTACTTCTTTATAAAAAATAGTTATTAATTAATCATCATACAGGAAAGGTGTTGCTATGGGGAAGATGAGTTTTTTTGAAAAATTAAAAACAGGGCTGACCAAAACGCGAGATGCTTTGACGAAAAATCTGGATAATCTTATTTTCGGTAAAAGGGTCATAGACAAAGAGCTTTTTGACGAACTTGAAGAGCTTCTCATCTCGGCGGATATGGGGCCCCAATTTACTTACGATTTAATTGATGATGTCAAACAGCGAGTCAGTCGTAATGAACTGAAAAACGTTCAGGAAATAAAAAGTGTTTTACAGGAGCGGATGACTGCTATTTTACAAAAGACGGACAAGCCCATGACCATTCCCCAAGGGAAGCCCTTTATTATTATGGCAATCGGGGTAAATGGCAGTGGCAAAACAACTACCATTGGCAAATTAGCCAATTTACTGAAAAGTAATGGCCACGAGATTATGCTGGTTGCCGCCGATACTTTCCGGGCAGCGGCTGTTGAACAGTTGGAAGTGTGGGGTTCACGCGTGGGCGCGCCGGTTGTTAAGCAAAAAACGAATGCCGATCCGGCAGCAGTAGTTTTTGACGCTATGGCAAAAATAAAAGCGGGTTTCACCGGCGTTGTTATCGTGGATACGGCAGGGCGATTGCATACCCGGGTAAATTTGATGGAAGAGCTAAAGAAGATAAAAAAAATTATTAACAAAGAACTACCGGGATTGTCACCGGAGATATTATTGGTTCTTGACGCGACAACCGGCCAGAATGCCGTCATTCAGGCGAAGATATTTAAAGAAGAAATCGGAGCGACCGGTATTGTTTTGACCAAGCTCGATGGAACCTCCAAGGGCGGCGTAATTGTCCGGATTGTCAGTGAGCTTGCTCTGCCCGTTCAATATATCGGAGTCGGTGAAGGGTTGGATGATTTGCGCGTTTTCGACAGTAATAATTTTGCAAAGGCTCTTTTAGATTAAAACATTACGAAACTTCGGCAGGGTATTATGAATAAAATCTTTGCCATAGGAGATATTCACGGCTGTCTGGAAAAGCTCAAGGATCTGATGCCGAAAACCGGTATTGATAATCAAAATGATACATTAATCTTTATCGGCGATTATATTGATCGCGGTAAATTCAGCTCCGAAGTTGTTGATCATGTTATCCGCTTGCAGAAAGAATATAAAAAAGTAGTTTGCCTCCGGGGTAATCATGAGGACATGTTTGCGCATTATCTGGAAGGTACGAATGAAGATATGTATTTGAACAATGGCGGTATTAATACTCTTCATTCCTATGAAATTATACTTTCGGATGATACTGAAGAAAGAAAGCGTAAAATTCCTGCAGAGCACCGGAAATTTTTCGAATCGCTTTTGCCGTATTATGAAACTGAGGACTACATATTTGTACACGCCGGCATGAAGCCGGGATTATCACTGCAAGAACAAACAATGCATGATTTGTTATGGATACGGCACGAGTTCATAGATGCGGAATATGACTTCGGTAAAACAGTTGTTTTTGGCCATACTCCTTTAAATAATCCTTTAATTAACAAAAATATGATAGGTATAGATACTGGGGCCGTTTACGGCGGAAAACTTACCTGCGTGGAACTGCCAAAAATAAAGATTTATCAGGCGTAGATATGAAAATTATCGAATGTGTTCCAAATTTCAGTGAAGGACGCGATCGAAAAAAAATCGCGGCGATTGCCCACGTTTTTAAATCATTCTCTGGTGTGCGGCTGGCCGATTTCAGCAGCGATGCCGATCATAACCGGAGTGTTTTTACTTTTTTTGGAAAGCCGGAGGATGTGCTGGAAGCGGCGCTGGCCGCATGCGGCAAAGCTGTGAAGTTAATTGATATGCGTGAACAAGCCGGGGTGCATCCGCGCCTGGGCGCCGTTGATGTTGTGCCTTTTATTCCGTTGGGTAAAGCGAAGATGAAAGATGCCGTTGATTTAGCTCATACTTTCGGATGTCAATTATACAAGCGCTTTGGTGTTCCTGTATATTTTTACGGGCATGCGGCAATGGTTTCCGGACGAAAGGAATTAGCCGATGTTCGCCACGGCGGTTATGAAGCGCTGCAAAGTAAAATGATTAATCCTGAAGGCGCTCCCGATATTGGTAATTCCGAGTTTAACGCGCGGTCCGGCGCAACCGTTGTAGGAGCGCGTGAGCCGCTGGTTGCTTTTAATATTGATTTAAATTCCAATGATTTGCGTCTGGTGCGAAATATCGCTTCGCAAATCAGGGAAAAAAACGGCGGATTGAAACATGTTCGCGCAATTGGAGTAATTCTGAAAAACCGCGGTGTGGCGCAGGTATCCATAAATCTCACCAATTGTAAGGAAACGCCTTTTAAAGTTATTTTTGATCAAGTGGCACAATTGGCTGCCAAACGTGGAGTCCAAATATTGGAGTCTGAATTAATAGGCCTGGTGCCGAAATGCGCCTTTGCCGGCACAAATCCCGATTACCTGAAGCTCAAAGATTTTGATAAAAATCGTCTTTTGGAAACGCATCTGAAAATTTTAGAAGATTAATCTTTAAATTTTTTTATTTATTCTTCGCTTCTTTTTTCCTGGCTTTGGCCATTGCTTTGATAAGTTTTTTATCGAGATTTTTTACTGAGTCAGGCATGATGGAAGACGATTTTGTCTTCAGGGAATCTGAGACAACGCTGGCTGTTGAACCTGACGACGGCATGTCTTTATTTGGAAACTGCGATTTTCCTGCGCGGCGTTGCCGGACTTTTTTGGCAATTGCCTCTGCCATCATCTTGCCGAACTGGCCGATAAATCCGGCAATGAGGACAAGGACAATCCATTTAAGAACAGACCATGAGCCTATGTATTTCAGAATATCCGTCATCTTTAAATTAACATCCTAATTTAATATAAGTAGCTGCCCCGGATTATTAAAAAGGTAATCGGGTTTGGCCGCGGCCATTTTTTCTTTACTGTGCCAGCCCCACGTTACACCGACAGTTTTCACCCCGGCCTCCTTGCCTTCCTTGATATCGCCGGTTGTGTCGCCGATGTAATAAATATCGTCCAGCGCAACGTGATATTTTTTCGCTGCGTAAAGTATTTTCTCTTTTTTGCTGAACATAAAATCTGACCCAAGAATTTCTTTGAAATATTCATCGTAATTAAAAAAATCCAGGGCTTCTTTAATGGATGCGTAATCATTGGAGGAAACAACAATGAGGCAATGGTTTTTGTGTAATTCTTCTATAACCGGAGCGACTTCGGGGAAAGGTTTCATATCCTTGATTTTTACCCGCGCGAGAATATCTTCAGAGGCTTTCATAAACACATCTAAATCCACGCCTTTATTTACGAGGGATTCATAAAAATTATCTTCGAAGAGCTCCAGAAATTTTTCCCGGTCGAGAATCAGCGGCTGATTTATGTCTTTCAGGCAATCGATTACTGTCTTTTCATAAACATCCAGAGAATCGACAATGACACCGTCAAAATCAAAAAGAAACAACTTCATTAAAGTTTTTCCCCTTTATGCAGACTGGCGATGGATATGCGATAGGGTTTTTTCAAAACGCCTTTCTCCGTGATAATTGCCTTGATAAATCGCGCCGGCGTTACGTCAAATGCCGGATTATAAACTTTTGTCCCTTCCGGTGCGCAGGGAACTCCTTTAAAATGCGTCACCTCTTCACTTTTTCTTTCTTCAATAGGGATGGCGTCACCTGTTTTTAAAGAAACATCAATTGTTGAAGTTGGTGCGGCTACGTAAAATGGAATGCGATGCGCCCGTGCCAGAACCGCCAGAGAATAAGTGCCGATTTTATTGGCAGTGTCTCCGTTGGCGGCAATTCTATCGGCTCCCACAATAATTTTGTCAATCTTTTCCTGCCGCATGAGAAATCCCGCCATATTATCCGTGATCAGTGTAAAGGGAATTTTTTCTTTTTTTAATTCCCAAGCTGTGAGTCTTGCTCCCTGTAAAACAGGTCTTGTCTCGTCCACATAAACATGCAGTTTTTTGCCCTGCTCGCGGGCGGCACGAATGACACCGAGCGCTGTGCCATATCCGGCTGTAGCCAGAGCGCCTGCATTGCAGTGAGTCAGGATATTTTCTCCATCGGCAAGAAATAGGCTTCCGTGTTTTCCGATTTGTCTGTTGATTTCTATATCTTCCGAATAAATGCGCCTGGCTTCATTGATAAGTTCTGTAACCTGATCGCTTTGGTTTACTTTTTTTGTCCGGTCAACGACTTTTTTCATGCGTTCCAGCGCCCAGAAGAGGTTGCGTGCCGTTGGCCTTGCCTTCGCAATTTTATCGCAAATAGCGAAAAAATCTCGCCGGAATATATCCTGCGGTCCGTACGGAAGCCGCAGAGCTCCCAAAGCTGCGCCCATCGCGGCGGCGACGCCAATAGCGGGAGCGCCGCGCACGGTTAAATCTCTAATGGAGGAAATTATTTCTTCATAGGATTTACAGGTAACGTATCTTTCGGCAAGCGGCAGAGCGTTCTGATCAATTAAAACTACCGCATTATTTTTCCAAACAATTGTTTTAATCATTGTCCGGCAAGCATCTTTTTGAGAAGTTCGTTAACGAGCTGCGGGTTGGCTTTGCCATGGGTTGCCTTCATCACCTGACCGACAAAAAATCCGAAAAGCTTTTCCTTTCCGCCGCGATAATCCGCAAGCTGATTGGGATTTGCTTTAATTATAGAGGTGATTGATTCAATCAACTCGCCTTCATCCGTAATTTGCACCAGGCCTTTTTCTTTGATAATTGTCTGCGGCGATTTACCCGTTTTATACATATCTTCAACGATTTCTTTGGCCATTTTCCCGCTGACAGCGCCTTCATCAATCAACCGAATCATATCCGCCAGAGATTTAGCCGTGATGGGACATTGACGAATGTCGCGCTTTTCTTCATTGAGAAAGCGCATAACATCGCCCATGATCCAGTTGCTGGCTGCTTTAGGCTGCAAACAGAACTTTACCACTTCTTCATAGTAATGTGCCAGCGCCTTGTCGGCGGTTAGCACGCCCGCGTCGTAGGCGGGAATCTGATAATCTTTAACAAATCTTTCCCGTTTGTCCAGCGGCAGTTCGGGAAGGTCTTTTCTGATTTTTGCTATCCATGCGTCATCGACTAAAATCGGCACTAAATCCGGATCTGGAAAATAACGGTAATCATGGGCTTCCTCTTTACTGCGCATTGAGTTTGTCGCGCCTTGCGCATCATCCCACAAACGGGTTTCCTGAATAACGGTGCCGCCGTTTTCCACAAGGTATTGTTGACGCTTGATTTCGTAATCCAGTGCGCGCTGCACATTGCGGAAGGAATTCATATTTTTCAATTCCGTCCTTGTGCCGAATTCCTTCTGGCCTTTTGGTCTGATGGAGATATTGGCATCGCATCGGAAAGAGCCTTCTTCCATATTCCCGTCACAAATTTCCAGATAAACCAGAATTTCGTGCAGGCGTTTGAGGTAGTCGGCCGCTTCTTCGGATGAACGCATATCCGGTTCGCTGACAATTTCAATCAAAGGAACGCCGGTGCGGTTCAAGTCGACGTAACTCGACGGGTTATGTTCATCGTGCATCAGTTTGCCAGCGTCTTCTTCCATGTGAATTCTGGTGATGCCTATTTTCGTTTGCTCTCCGTTAACATTCAGAAAAACATAGCCGTGCTCCGCGAGCGGATAGGCGTATTGGGATATCTGATAGCCCTTGGGCAAGTCGGGGTAAAAATAATTTTTTCGGGCAAAACTGCATGATTTGTTAATTTCACAATTAGTCGCCAGCGCCATCTTCATGGCGTATTCCACAACTTTTTTATTTAAAACCGGCAGAACCCCGGGCATGCCAAGACAAACGGGGCATGTGTGGCTGTTGGGTGCTCCGCCGAATTTAGTGGAACAACCGCAGAATATTTTTGTGTCCGTTAACATTTGGGCGTGAACTTCCAGCCCTATGACTGTTTCAAATTCCATTATAATGAAGGCCTCCTCTTTTCAATTTTAGCATTTTTCTCATAAGCAGAGGCAATTTGAATCAATTTCCCTTCCTCAAAATGGCTGGACAGAAACTGCATTCCTATCGGCAGGCCGCCTGACGTAAATCCGCATGGGATGGAGATTCCCGGTATTCCCGCAAGATTTGTTGATATGGTGAAAATATCGGAAAGATACATTTGCAATGGATTGTCGGTTTTTTCGCCGATTTTAAAAGCCGGTGTCGGCGTGGTTGGAGTGAGAATAACGTCGCAATTTTTAAAGGCTTCTTCAAAATCCCGCTTGATTAATGCCCGTACCTGTGAGGCTTTTTTATAGTAGGCATCGTAATAACCGGCTGACAAAGCATAGGTGCCAATCATGATTCTTCTTTTAACTTCCGCGCCGAATCCCTGCATACGTGTCTTTTTGTACATATCCAGAAGATCGCGGATATCGGTTGCTCTAAAGCCGTATCTGACGCCATCGTAACGCGCCAGGTTGGAGCAGGCCTCTGCCGGAGCGATAATATAATAGACAGCAAGACAATATTGAGTGTGCGGAAGCGATATATCCACGCATTGCCCTCCGCTTTGTTCGATTACAGAGATCGCTTTTTTAATGGCGGCGTTCACTTCCGGATCAATGCCTTCCACAAAATATTCTTTGGGAATGCCTACTCTCCAGCCTTTAATATCCCGTCCGGTAAATTGCCGGTAATCGGGAACTTCCGTAGGTACGGAAGTTGATTCTCTGGAATCGAAACCCGCCAGAACATTCATCATAATGGCACAGTCTTCCACGTCTTTGGTAAAAGGACCTATTTGATCTAGCGATGACGCAAACGCGATAAGACCAAAGCGCGATACACGGCCATAAGTCGGTTTCATGCCGACAATGCCGCAAAGCGCCGCAGGCTGGCGGATGGAACCTCCGGTATCGGAACCAATGGAAGCGATACATTCATCGGCGGCAACCGCCGTAGCTGAACCTCCGCTGGAACCGCCGGGGATTCGCTCTAAATCCCACGGATTGCGGGTAGGCCCGAAATATGAAGTTTCCGTGGAGGAGCCCATGGCAAATTCATCCATGTTAGTTTTGCCGACAAATACGGCTCCGGCAGCCGTTAGTTTTTCTATAACGGTCGCGTTATAAGGGGGAATAAAATTGTGCAATATATGCGAACCACATGTTGTGGTAATGCCTTTAGTGCAGACAAGATCTTTTAACGCGACGGGAATTCCCGTTAATGGTTTTATATTGCCGTTCTTAATATTTTCATCGGCTTTTGCCGCAGCAGCAAAAGCTTCTTCCTTCATTAAACGGATGTAGGAATGCACCCGTTCTTCAACGGCATCAATGCGTGAAAAAACGGACTCGGTAATCTGTGTTGCCGACACGCTGCCGTTTTTAATTTTTTCCTGCAATTCGTGAATGGTTAACTGATGTAACTCCATGATCTCCTCTAATAACGTCTTGCATAAATAGTTATTTATATTTTTTTAACGACTTTATGAAAAAGTTTCATACACAAGGCGTGCAAGACCTGAAGGATGAGACGTACTTTTTTCGTACGTCGCAATGCCGAAGGTTGCAGCGCAACGTAGTATATGGACTTTTACCAAAGCCATTAGTCGATGACTTTGGGCACGCGGAAGAACTCGCCGCGCGCGTCCGGCGCGTTCGCTAATGAATTTTCCGTGCCGATTGAATCCAATATTTTATCTTCGCGAAACGCGTTAGTCATGGCAATCGCGTGGCTCATCGGCTCCACGCCTTTGGTATCCAGCTCGTTTAACTTATCTATGTAGAGCAGAATATCGTTGAGTTGAGCGGTAAATTTTTCTTTTTCCTTGTCTGTTACTTCCAGACGCGCTAAATTCGCCACATATTCAACTTCCTCAGAGCTTATTTTCAAAGCACATCCTCCTTAAAACACTTTCCAGCAGGGACTGATTCTGGAAATAACTTTATTAATAGTTGATTGGCTGGCTTCCTCATCAGTCTCTTTTTCCAGTGAAGATAGTTTTTCTTCCGTAAAATGTGTTTCATCCAGCATCTCTTCCAGAACAGCCTTTACCGACTTGGTTAATCCGGCTACATGATAACCGCCTTCCAGCACGGCTACAAGACGTCCCTGGCAGCAGGCATCGGCAATATTGAGTAATATGCGCGTCATAGCGGCAAATCCTTTCGGTGTTACGCGCATGCCGCCCAGCGGGTCTTGAAAATAAGTATCAAAGCCGGCGGATAATAAAATCAATTCCGGTTTATATTCTAAAGCTACCGGCTGTAGAATTTTATGAAATATTTTTACGAAGGAGGAATCTCCCGCTCCCATACTTAAAGGAACATTTATGGTATAATATTCTCCCTGACCCCGGCCGATTTCCTGCAAATCTCCAGTTCCCGGGTAATAGGGATACTGGTGCGTGGAAAAATATAAAATACGCTGATCGCCATAAAAACTGTGCTGGGTGCCGTTGCCATGATGTAAATCCCAATCAACTATTAATATTCTTTTTAAATTGTATTTCAAAATGGCGTGCATTGCCCCGATAGCAATATTATTAAAAACGCAGAAACCGGCGGCGGTATCTTTTTCCGCGTGATGTCCAGGAGGCCGTACAAGAGCAAACGCGTTATCCACTTTACCTTCGATAACGCTGTCAATGGCATTACAGACTCCGCCAACCGCCAGTTTCGCTATTTCGTAGGTTTCCGGAGATGTGGCAGTATCAGGATCAAGATATACACTGCGCTTTCCCGCAGTGCTCGCTATGAATTCCACGTAGGAAGGAGAATGAATAGTTTCAATCTCCTTGTGAGTGGCTTCGCGAGGCTCTATATGAGTGAATTTCCAGGATTCCAGTGGATTATCCAGCATTTCATAAATTGCCGCAAGCCTTTCCGGGCTTTCCGGATGAGCAAATCCAGCCGAATGCTGTAAATACCTTGTATCCTTGACAATACCTGTTTTTCTGGACAAGCGATCCTTCTTTTATAACAATCAGTTAAATTTTGGTTCATTTATCACAAATAGCTTCAAAGAGCAAAGTATTTCCCCTGTTTTTTTAAATATCTGTTTTATGCTTCCATTAATTTTTATAAATGAAATTTGATAAAATCCTGATAAAGGCAGACTACAAAAAACATTGACAAAAACAGCAATCAATATATAGGTATACGTCAAATATGGAAGCAGGGGATTAATTATCAATGTTTGGCGTGGGAATGCTGAAGTTTATTATAATTGCGGCGATCGCGCTGATTGTTATTGGTCCAAAAAAATTGCCTGATTTGGCCAGAACTCTTGGCAGGGGATTCAATGAATTCCGTAAGGCTCTTGATGGAGTAACCGACGATTTTAAACAAACATTACAAGACGAGGGAAAGCCAAAAGACGAAAAACCCCAAGATGATGGACTGAAAGATTCGCCTTTATTGAAACAAAGCGATGCCGAAGAATCCAGTCTGGATTCATTCAATAAAATTTCCTGCAAACAATAAATCCCAATATAAATTTTTCCGGATTGTAAAACCAAATATAAGCGAAATGTTAAATTATGGGAAATAACGAAGATAAAAAAGATAACGAAAACAGCGAAAACAGCGAAGACAGAAAAATGTCATTGACCGAACATTTAATAGAACTACGCAAGAGCCTTACACGGTCTATAATAGCTATTTGTCTCGGTTTTTGTTTTTGTTATTACTATAAAGACTTCATTTTCGACATAGTTACCAGACCACTCACCCAAGTATTGCCCAAGAACAGCTATCTGATTTATACCGGATTAACGGAAGCCTTCTTTACATACATGAAAGTAGCTTTTTTTGCTTCTCTCATAATTACATGCCCGTATGTACTTTATCAGATATGGAAATTTATAGCGCCGGCCCTTCATGCCAGAGAGAAAAAATATGTAATTCCCTTTGTGATTTCTTCCTCTTCGCTTTTTGTAGGCGGTGTTTTATTTGGATATCTTGTGGCTCTACCGCCCGCCTTTAAGTTTTTTGTCAGTTTTAATAATCAATATTTGCAGGCGATGCTGTCCTTTAAGGATTATTTGTCGCTTTTTGTGACATTTTTACTGGGATTTGGCATATCTTTTGAGTTGCCGGTATTTATTTTTTTTCTGACTAAACTGGGGATAGTAAATGCCGCAATGCTTTCCAAACAACGAAGGTACGCTATTTTAATCATTTTTATAGTTGCCGCCATTTTAACGCCTTCACCGGATGCTTTAAGCCAGATATTAATGGCAATTCCCTTGATGTTTTTGTATGAAGTTAGTATATTTGTTTCCCGATTTGCCGGGAAGAAAAAAGTAGAATCCGAAAATAAAGAATAATGGTTGGTAAAAATTATGCCGTTGCGTCGTAGAAGGTCAAATAAAAAAATTGAAAGAGATGGTGATGGAGAAGTTAAAAAACTTTCCACTCTTTTTACTATCTTCATGGGTGTGATTGTTGTTGTTTTACTGATGACGGTTGGTGGAACTGTTGCCTACTATGCATTTACCCTGGATTTACCCGGAATTGACGCTCTTAAAGATTATCGTCCAAGCATTGCCTCTCGTGTTTATGATAATAACAACCAATTAATTGATGAATTTTTTCTGGAAGATAGAAAACTTGTCCGGATCAATGAAGTTCCGAAGATGGTAATCCATGCTTTTGTTGCCGCGGAAGATTCCCGTTTTTATGAGCATAAGGGTGTGGATATACTTGGCATTTTCCGAGCAGTATTAAAAAATTTTGAAGCAGGGCATATAATCCAGGGAGCCAGCACTATTACGCAACAGGTAGCCAAGATGATGTATCTTTCACCAGAAAAAAAATATACTCGTAAGCTAAAAGAAGCAATTCTTGCTTATAAAATTGATAAGTACCTGAATAAAGACGAAATTCTAAATTTATATCTAAACCAGATTTATCTGGGACACGGCACCTACGGAATAGAATCGGCGGCATTGGGTTACTTCGGCAAAAGCGCCAAAGATTTGAAACTGCAAGAAGCGGCCCTGCTGGCTGGCTTGCCTAAAGCTCCCAGCACCTACTCACCGTTTCTTCATTATGAAAAAGCCAAACAAAGACAAATTTATGTTCTTACACGTATGATGGAAGACGGTTACATATCAAAGGAAGAAATGGAAAAAGCGTCCGTCGCTCCATTGAAATTGCGGCCAATAAGACCCAAAGATAAGGTTGCCGCTTATTTTGTGGAAAACGTCCGCCGCTATGTGCAGGAAAAATATGGCGCCGACGTTCTATACAAGGAAGGTCTTTCCATTTATACGACACTGGATTTGAACGCGCAAAAATACGCAAGCGAAGCTATGGAAAAAGGTTTAAAGGATTTGGAAGAAAGAGAGAAATATCAACCCGGTCTTGTTCAGGGCGCGCTTTTTTGCATGGATGTGAAGACAGGCGCTATTCGTGCGATGGTCGGGGGACGTGATTTCAATAAAAGTGAATTCAACCGCGCGACACAGTCCCGCAGGCAACCCGGCTCAGCTTTCAAACCTATTATTTACACAGCGGCTTTTGATAAGGGTTTGACTCCGGCAACGGTATTTGTTGATTCTCCTATTTCTCTGGAAGATCCGTCTCAGGAAGGCGGTGTCTGGAAACCGAAAAACTTTGATGAAAAATTCATGGGGCCGATTACCATGAGGACCGCACTTGTTCTTTCCCGCAATGTTGTTACAGTTAAAATTTTACAGGAAATCGGGGTGGATTACGTGGTATCATACGCTGCGAATATGGGAATCACTTCACCTCTGGTGCGGACATTATCATTGGCGTTAGGTGTATCCGGCGTAACGCTGCAGGAACTCGTCCAGGCCTATGGTGTTCTGGCTAATCAGGGTATAAAAGTAACGCCGTATTTCATTAAAAAGATAGTTGACCGCACCGGTAATGTTTTTGAAGAGACAAAGGTTCAGTCGGAACAGGTTATTGATCCCCGTATCGCTTTTATAACAACCCATGTAATGCAGGATGTTGTGACAAGGGGTACCGGTACGTTTGTTAGGGGCATAGGAAGACCAGTTGCCGCGAAAACCGGAACGACAAATGACAATCGTGACGCCTGGTTTATCGGCGCCACCCCCTCCCTGATTACCGGAATTTGGGTTGGTTTTGATCAGGAAATGACTCTGGGAAAACAGGAAGTAGGTGGAAAAACGGCGGCTCCGATCTGGCTTTATTTTATGGAAAATGCCCTGCAAAAAACGCCTGTGGAATCATTTCCCGTGCCGCAAGGTATTGTGTTTGTCAAGGTTAATTCCCAGACAGGAAAGCCGTCAAGCGGTGCAGGAACCATTTCCGAAGCCTTCCTGGAAGGCGCAGCGCCAAAAGAAAGAGCCGGCGGCATGACTGACGACAAAGAAGATTTATTCCGATAAAAATTAATCTTTTCCTAAAAGTTTTTATACATACCAGCGGCAAAACACCGTGAGAAATAAAGATTTGTTTTAATAACATAATAAGTTAGTTAAATTTAATAATTAATAAAAATGTTTTTGATGATTCCTGTTACCGACGAGAAGAAAACTTGAAAGATGTCAGATCGCAACGCAAGCAGCACCGCTTTAGGAACATTATATATGCGGGCCGTGCATCAATTGCTGGACGCGTATCCTTTAATCCTTGATGATCCTGCCGCCCTCACCTTGTTGGGGGAAGATGCTATGCGGCAGATTAAGAAAAGCCATAAACACCATCGCAAACTTGAAGCGCGTGCGTTGCGCGCTCATGTTGTCCTGCGTTCGCGTTTCACCGAAGACCGCCTTGCCGAAGCCGTTGAACGGGGAGTTGTGCAATATGTAATTCTTGGCGCAGGCTTCGATACCTTTGCCTTCAGACAGCCTGTATGGGCCCGGAATTTGAAAATCTTTGAAATCGATCAGCCGGCAACACAGGCTCAGAAACGCGTCCGGTTATCTGAGGCAGGTATGGTCATTTTGCCAAACCTGCGATTTGCCGCTATTGATTTTGAACGTGAATCATTGCGTGACGGGCTTATCAGGAACGGTGTTTCTATGACCGAGCCAACATTCTTTTCCTGGCTTGGCGTTACCATGTATATTCAGGAAGAGGCGATTAATACTGTTCTCCGGACAGTTGTCGAGTTTCCGGCCCAAAGCGAAATCGTATTCACTTTTACCCAACCTCCGGATTTATTATCAGGGGCGGAAAGCAAGTTTCATTCTTCACTTTCCAAAGTTGTTACCGATGCCGGAGAGCCTTTTGTCAGTTACTTTACTCTGGCCGCAATCGAAGGGAAATTGCGTGACGCGGGATTTAAAAATATAGCATTTCTTTCAAACGACGAAGCCGAAAAACGATACTTCCGTAAGCGTCCGCCGGACCTCTTCATCTCAAAACGCACCTCCATCGCCTACGCAATGCTTTAATCTGGTCGAACTGGTGTTATAATGTGAGCTAAAAATGTGGTTGACAAACATTTTGTTTTTCGCTATTTATTGTTCAGATTAATTTAATGGAATGAAAATTTATGTTTCTTAAAGATTTAGACAGCGGCATTATCCGGATACTGAAAAAAGTATTGGTCCTCGTAGTGGTCGTACTTACGGGGTCTGCCGCTCTGTATCTTTAGGAAATAAAAACAAAAGATACAAGCCGCAGGCTCCTGAAGCCCGCGGCTTTGTTGTTTCAGGCAAAAAGCCGCTTTTTCGAAAAGAAACTGGCGGTTTTTTTAGTTTTAATGAATTTAAGTTTATAAATTGCATTTTGAGGGAGATATAAGATGAAGCTGAGAGGAACTCAAATACTACTGAAGGCGCTTGAAGAAGAAAAGGTTGATATTATCTTCGGGTATCCCGGGGGAGCCGTTCTTGATATCTACGATCAGCTTTATAAAAGTAATACGAAACATATTCTGGTTCGGCATGAGCAGGGCGCTGTGCATGCCGCAGACGGCTACGCCCGCGCTACGGGAAAAGTGGGAGTGTGCCTTGTTACCTCAGGTCCCGGAGCCACCAATACCGTTACCGGCATTGCCACGGCGAATATGGATTCCATTCCTCTTGTCATTTTTACGGGACAGGTGCCCACGGGACTTATCGGTAATGATGCTTTTCAGGAATGCGATATTACAGGAATAACACGTCCCTGTACAAAGCATAATTTTCTGGTGCGCAATATTGACGAGCTCGCTTCGACGATTAAAGAAGCATTTCATATCGCCCGCTCGGGAAGACCGGGGCCGGTTCTTGTTGATTTGCCCAAAAATGTGATGGTGGCGGAAACAGAATATGACCCCGCCAATATAAAAATCAGAAACTATGAAGCGTCATACAAACCGGCTCCCAAGAAAATGTCCAATCTCTTTGAAATGCTGACTTCCGCTAAAAGACCTCTAATCATGACCGGCGGCGGTGTTATCTTGGGAAAGGCCTCCGCGCAGCTAACGGGGCTGGCCAGAAGATATCAGATTCCGGTTACCGGCACTTTGATGGGGTTGGGTTCTTTTCCGGGGAGTGATTCGCTCTGGTTGGGAATGCTGGGGATGCACGGCACTTACTACGCGAATATGGCCATCAGCCACTGCGATTTACTTCTTGCCGTGGGCGTGAGATTTGACGACAGGGTCACCGGCACCATTGAGACATTTGCTGCCAACGCCAAAATTGTCCAGATTGATGTTGACCCATCCTCCATTAATAAAAATGTTACTGTCGATTTGCCGATAATCGGCGATACAACAGCGGTACTTAATGATTTGCTTAAATTCCTGGATGAACATAATTATACATATGAAGCAGCCCGGCGGCAGGAATGGCTGGGGCAGATTGCCGAATGGAAAGAAAAAGTGCCGTTGACATATTGCCAAAACAGCAAAGAAATTAAACCGCAGTTTGTAATTGAAACTCTGCATAAATTGACTAAAAGCGACGCGATTATCACAACGGAAGTCGGTCAAAATCAGATGTGGACAGCGCAGTTTTTTCCTTTTGAAAAGCCTAATACTTTTATTTCTTCGGGCGGATTGGGGACAATGGGTTTCGGCCTGCCCGCGGCTATAGGCATCAAATGCGCCTTTCCGGATAAACAGGTTGTGGATATTGCCGGCGACGGCAGCATCCAGATGAATATTCAGGAACTGGCCACTGCCGCGCAATACAAAATTAACGTGAAAATAGTCCTGTTGAACAATGGCTATCTGGGAATGGTCCGCCAGTGGCAGGAATTATTTTACGAGAAGCGCTATTCGCATACCGATATGACTTACGCCCCTGACTTTGTTAAATTAGCGGAGGCGTTTGGCGTTGTCGGTCTGCGTGCCAGTAAACCGGAAGAAGTGGAAGCCGTTCTTCAAAAGGGGCTTTCCATGGACAAACCGGTGCTGATGGATTTCCGGGTGTCGCGTGAAGAAGGTGTTTATCCTATGGTGCATCCCGGCGATTCAATAGCCAATATGTCGCTGGGGAGCAGAGAAATGATTAACTAAAGACTTCGTGAAAAGTCTGGGGGCATGGCCTTGCTTCGCATATGCGCTGCAAGGCAAATACCTTGATCGCCTCGTATCCGGAACTTTTGACGAAACCTTTAAAAAAATAATAAATAATGACGAGGTTAAAAAAATGGAAAAAAAGGAACACATAATTTCAATACTTGTTCACAACAAGCCGGACGTGCTGGCCAGAATTGCCGGAACGCTGGGTGGTAAAGGCTATAACATTGAAAGCCTCAGCGTGAATTCGACCACGCAATACGAAATATCAAAAATAGTTATGACCACCGTGGGCTCTCAGGAAACGGTTACTCGTATTGAAAATCAACTGCAAAGGCTTGTTGATGTTATTGCGGTTGATGATTTAACCAATGTGGAATCGATTCATCGCGAGCTTATTCTTGTTCGCCTGAATTTAACAACTGACAAAAAAGAGCAGATAAAGAAAGCGGTTGACACAAATAAATGGAAAGTAATAGTGTCCGCCGATGCGTATATGATTTTGGAAATAACCGGCGACCAGTCACAAATCGGTTTTGCTTTGGCGCGTTTGGAACCGCTGGGTATCGCTGATATAACAAGAACAGGAATTATAGCGTTGAATTTGGAGAACTAATACAATTTATCAATATTTAATTATAGGGGGTTATCATGGCAAAAATTAATTTTGGCGGAGTTATGGAAGATGTCATCACATCGAAAGAATTTTCTTTGAAGAGGGCTCAAAAAGTTTTGAAAAATGAAGTCGTTGCGGTGCTGGGTTACGGTGTTCAGGGGCCGGCGCAGGCTTTTAATATGAGAGATAACGGTATCAATGTTATTATCGGTCAGGCAAAGGAAGATAAGCGATATTGGAAAAAGGCCATTGCCGATGGCTGGGTGCCCGGTAAAACGCTTTTTCCTATTGAAGAAGCTGTTCAGCGTGGCACGATTATTCAGTATCTTGTTTCCGATGCCGCTCAGAAAATTCTCTGGCCCAAGGTCAAGGCCAATCTGAAAAAAGGCGACGCGCTTTATTTTTCGCATGGATTTTCCGTTGTTTATAAAAAGCAGACCAGCGTTATTCCGCCTGCTTTTGTAGATGTTATCATGGTCGCGCCTAAAGGATCGGGGACCAGTGTCCGCAGAAATTTTCTGGATGGCAGTGGTATAAACTCCAGTTTTGCCGTGCATCAGGATTACACCGGACGAGCCATGGAAAGAACTCTGGCTCTGGGCATCGCCATCGGCTCAGGGTTTTTGTTCCCGACCACTTTCCAGAAGGAAGTTTACAGTGATTTGACCGGCGAACGCGGCGTGCTCATGGGCGCGCTGGCGGGCATGATGGAGGCGCAGTACAATGAACTTCGCAAACATGGTCACACTCCCAGCGAAGCCTTCAACGAAACAGTTGAAGAACTCACTCAAAGCCTTATTCGACTGGTTGCGGAAAATGGCATGGATTGGATGTACGCCAATTGCTCAGCCACGGCTCAGCGCGGAGCTCTGGACTGGCGCCATAAGTTCCGCAAGGCGGTAGCGCCGGTATTTACCGAACTTTATAAATCCGTAGCGAACGGCAAAGAAACGGAAATTGTGTTGCGAGTCAACAGCGCTCCGGATTATAAAGTTAAACTGGAAAAAGAACTCAAAGAAATGCGTGATTCGGAAATGTGGAAAGCGGGAGCCGCCGTTCGCGAATTGAGACCGGAAAAACGAAAAAAATAACAGACGGCTCTGTAAAGAGTCCATCTGCGGAGCCTGCCGAGGTTATGGCCGGTGTAATGCTGCATGGCAATCTGTATTTTATTTATTAAGAAATTTGTTAAATTAAAAGGGAGAGTAAACAATGAGAAGCGATCTCATGAAAAAAGGTTTGGAGCGGGCGCCGCATCGTTCACTTTTTAAGGCGATGGGCTATACGGATGAAGAAATTGCGCAGCCATTGATTGGTGTTGTAAATTCCGCCAATGAAATTATTCCCGGACACATCCATCTGGATTTAATCACTCAGGATGTTAAAGCGGGAATCCGTACGGCTGGGGGCACACCAGTGGAATTTCCGGTTATCGGCGTTTGTGACGGCATCGCGATGGGACATGCCGGTATGAAATATTCACTTGCCAGCCGCGAACTGATTGCCGATTCCATCGAGATTATGGCCAATGCTCATCCTTTTGACGCTCTCGTGTTCATTCCTAATTGCGACAAGATTATTCCCGGCATGCTCATGGCGGCATTGCGCCTGAACATTCCGGCTATTTTCATCAGCGGCGGTCCGATGCTGGCGGGACAACTTCAGGGTAAAGGCGTCGACCTCATCAGCGTTTTTGAAGGTGTGGGAGCGGTCAAAGCCAAAAAAATGACAGCCGCCGCGTTGAAGCAGCTGGAGGATTGCGCCTGTCCTGGTTGCGGTTCCTGCTCCGGCATGTACACGGCCAATTCCATGAACTGTGTAACGGAAGCGCTTGGTCTTGGATTACCCGGCCATGGAACTATTCCGGCGGTGCTGGCTTCCCGTCACCGGCTGGCCAAACATGCCGGGATGAAAATAATGGATTTACTCAAGCGCAACGTCAGGCCGCGCGATATCTGTACTCTTGCCGCTTTTAAAAATGCCATCGCCGTGGATATGGCGCTTGGTTGTTCCACCAATACCGTTTTACATATTCCCGCCGTTGCTCATGAAGCGGGAATCAAGCTCGATTTAAACCTCTTCAATAAAATCAGCGGGGAAACGCCCAATCTCTGCAAGCTCAGTCCAGCCGGACATCATCATATTGAAGATCTGGATGCGGCAGGTGGCATTCAGGCCGTAATGAAAGTAATCAGCGCCCTGGGCGTGATTGATGAAAAGGCAATTACCGTAACCGGCAAAACAGTCGGCGCCAATTTAAAAAACGCACGTGTTTTGAATACTGACGTAATCAGAACTTTGAAAAATGCCTATTCACAGCAGGGCGGCATCGCGATTTTGCGCGGTAATCTCGCGCCGGATGGAGCGGTGGTGAAACAATCCGCAGTGGCGCAGGCGATGCAGATAAACGAAAGCAGGGCCCGCGTGTTTGATTGCGAAGATGACGCCATCGCGGCAATCCTGGGCGGCAGGATTAAAGGCGGCGACATTGTGGTTATCCGCTATGAAGGACCCAAAGGCGGCCCGGGCATGAGAGAAATGCTTTCGCCCACTTCAGCAATCGTGGGAATGGGGCTGGATAAGACAGTGGCGCTTTTGACGGACGGACGTTTCAGCGGCGGCACGCAGGGCGCGGCAATCGGCCACATATCGCCCGAAGCCGCGGAAGGCGGACCGATCGCGCTTGTAAAAGAAGGCGATATTATTGCCATTGATATTCCGGCCAAAAAGCTGAACCTGAAAGTAAGCGATCAGGAACTGGCTAAGAGAAGAAAGAGTTTAAAGCCGTTTAAACCGGCAATAACGTCAGGCTATCTGGCGAGATACGCCAAGTTGGTGACGTCGACGTCAACGGGCGCAATCTTCAAAGACTGATGGGGCTGTCCCAAAACGCCCATCTGCGGCGTTGCGCTTCGCCTTTCGTCATTGCGACGTATGCACAAAATACGTCTCATTTCTCAAGGCTCGCGCGCCTTGCATCTGAACGTTTTTAAACAGCCCCCAAATGTTTTTAAATACGTATGCGGAGCCGACTCCTCGCCGCCGCGTTATCCATTGAAATCAAAATGGTATATATAGTAATCTTTGGTTTGAGATAGGAATAAAATAAGAAGTAACTGTCATTGCCGGGTTTGACCCGGCAATCCAATGTTATATGTGTAATCTTTTCAAAATAGATTATACGGGATTATATGTATCGCTTAAGCGACCACAGCCGTTTGAACCAAAGGCAAGTTTTGTAATCGCCTGCAACGAGTCTTAGATCTATCCAACATGCTTTAAGGTTAAGCGAAAAGGATATTTAAGCAACACTCCGCAAAAGACACGACCTGATAAATAAATGTTATTCTGTATTTTACCCTGATTTTTAGAATTCTCGTATAGTCGTTCTTTTTTGTTTTTCTATTTTCTTGCCGCAAGTATTTGGCGGACCCTTTCCAATTCCTGCTGATTGTCCACCTCCACGGAATCATGGGGAGTGATGACAACTTTAATTTTATATCCGTATTCCAGAGCGCGAAGCTGTTCGAGGGCTTCGAGCTTTTCCAGTTTTCCTTCTGGGAGTTTGGTGAAGACATCGAGAAAATCACGACGGTAAGCGTAAATGCCATGATGTTTATAGTAATCTGCTTTCAGGGATTTGTCGCGCACGTAAGGAATCGTCGCCCGGGAAAAATAAAGGGCGAAGTTCTGATGATCGAGGACAACCTTAACCGCGTGCGGATGGATTATTTCTTCATCAAGAAGAATTTTATAAATCAGCGTGGACATGACAATTGCCGGGTCGTCAACCAATGGCTGGATGACTTCGTCCACCTGCACGGGCTCAAAGATCGGTTGATCGCCTTGGATATTGACGACAATCGCGTCAGCAGGAAGATTAAGCGATTTTACCGCTTCGGAGATTCTATCCGTGCCGGAGCGATGCGTGGTTGACGTCATAATGGCATTACCGCCGAATTTATTTACAGCGTCGAATATTCGCAGGTCGTCAGTTGCCACCGCCACATAGGGGATGGCTTTGGCTTTTGCTACACGTTCGTAGACATGTTGAATCATCGGTTTTCCGCACAGGTCAGCCAGAGGTTTCCCGGGAAAACGGCTGGATTCGTATCTTGAGGGGATGATGCAAACAATTTTTCTCATTAACAACTCCGTAAAAAGTCAATATACTACGTTGCACCGCATCCTTCGTCCTTGCGGCCTACGCTTAAGGAGGCCGCACTCCTCAGGCTTTGTGCGCCTTGTCTGGGGAGCTTTTTACGAAGTCGCTTAAAACAGTATAATCGAATAAAATGCTTATTATTTTGTTTCTTAAATATTTTTACTTCCCTAAATGCGGGTCGTCTTTCTGCAAATAATTCACCACGTAATCACGCACGGAATCTTCCATGGAAGAAAAAGATACCGGATATCCGACAGAGTGCAGCTTATCCATTTCCGCCTGCGTAAAGTACTGGTATTGATTGCGTATAGATTCGGGCATTTCAATATATTCAATCTTTTGCCTGGTTCCCATGGCGGCAAAAACAGCACTGATCAAATCATTCCATGTTCTGGCCTTTCCCGTTCCCAGATTAAAAATACCATTTATATCCTGATTCTTAAAAAGCCACCATAAAACATCTATACAATCTTTGACATAAACAAAATCACGCATCTGTCCGCCATCGGGATATTGGGGCAAATAGGATTTGAATAGGCGGACCTTACCCGTTTCTTTGATTTGATTAAATGCTTTGAAGATTACGCTGGTCATATCGGCTTTGTGATATTCATTTGGACCGAAGACATTGAAAAATTTGATTCCGGCGATTTTGTCTTCCCATGAATGTCTCAAGACTCTTAAATCAAAAACCTGCTTGGAATAGCCATACATATTGATTGGTTTGAGTTCACTTATTTTGCTATGGTCATCGGAAAAGCCCTGCTTGCCATCGCCATATGTCGCGGCAGAACTGGCGTAAATAAAACGAATATTGCGTTCCAGCGCCCATTCGGCCAACTGGCCGGTATAAGCAAAATTATTTTGCCAGAGGTAATCAGCATCGCGTTCCGTCGTGGATGAACAGGCTCCCATATGTATTATCGCTTCAACGTCAAAAGACAGCGTGTCGTTATAAATCAAATCATAAAATTCGTCTTTATGGATGTAATTAACGAAGCGGAGATTGACCAGATTTTTCCATTTATCGGTCTTTCCCAGACGGTCAACGACTACTATATCTTCAATGCCTTCCTGATTAAGCTTCCAGACAAAAGCGCTGCCGATAAATCCGGCGCCACCTGTAACGATAATCATTTGCTTTGCTCCTTTGTTTTTTATGAGACAGCCTTAAGTAATACTGAACACGAATGCTGTCAATAAAAAAAGAGCTGTCCCAAAACACCCATCTGCGGCGTTGCGCCGCAAACTGCATTTATTGAATCCACGGGGATTCTTTACTGACGGTTAAAACGCGGCAGGGTGCATCCCCCTTAATCATTATAAAATTAATCTGCCTGCCCGTGATTCCGCCCGAGCCGCGATACGAAAAAAATTGATCCTGGCGGCAGGAAGTGCATAAATTAGAAACATCTATATTTTCTTCGGGAATGCCGCAATTCATGATTTGCCTGCGGTTAGCTTCAGGCAAATCGACCATACACTTGTTCAGTCCTTCACCGGGAAATAGAAAATCCTTATGGTCTTTCTGACTTCGAAAAGCATATGCTGTTTCTTCATCAAGTTCGAAACAGCACGGGCCGATAGCCGGTCCTATCGCTGCCAGAATATCCCATGGAGATGAACCACATTTTTCATAAAGAAGGCGGATGACTTTAGCGCTGATTTCCAGCGCGGTGCCCCTCCAGCCCGCATGAACCGCGGCAATGATCTTTTTTACCCGGTCAACAATAAATACCGGCACGCAATCGGCAGTCTTGATGCAAATAGCAAGATTCTGGCGGTTGGTGACAATGGCATCATAATTCAGAACGCCATCCATTGGCAAATACTCGCCATAAGGTTTAATGACAAAAATAGCATCTCCATGAACCTGATTTAGGGTGATAAACTGATCCAGCGGTATGCCAAATGCCACAGCCAGGCGATTCCAGTTTTGTAAAACGGTACTTTCCAAATCACCTTCCTTGAAGCTCATGTTCAGAGATGCGTAATCTTCATCCGATGCGCCCCCGAGTCTTGTACAGAAGGCATGAGTTAAAAAATCGCATCCGCTCAAAAATGAAGATTCATAATACTGTAAAGAATGTTTTTTATGCAGATAGAACATTTTTTTACCTCAATTTATCTTTCCGATTAGCAGTGATGGATTTAATAGAATTAATGTGTAAACGCAACTTCGCGCACAAATCAGCCATATCCCGCGGCATGTCCGCTTTAAATTCGACCCGTCTGCTATTTGCCGGATGAATAAAAGAAAGATGCGCGGCATGCAGAGCCTGCCGGTTAAATTCTTTCATCTGGATCTTCAACAGGGGATCGGCAATAGCGCGGATTTTGGCGGAGTTGCCGTAAACGGCATCACCGATAACCGGGTACCCGAGATCAGACAAGTGCACGCGAATTTGATGTGTGCGACCGGTTTTAATTTCCACCTCCAGCAGAGTTGCCACACCGTAACGTTCGCTTACTTTCCAAAAGGTGAGCGCTTCCTTGCCCCGCTTGGTTTTTGTAGACATCTTTTTACGGTCAACAGTATGCCTGCCAACCGGTTTTACTATTTCTCCCTGATTGTCCTTCATATCACCCCAGACCAAGGCCAGATATTTTTTTTGCACCTCATGCTTTTCAAATTGATATGATAGACGGCGATGCGCGTCGTCTGATTTTGCCGCCACAATCAGGCCGGAGGTATCTTTATCCAGCCTGTGCACTATGCCCGGCCTGAGGACACCGCCGATTCCCGATAAATCATGGCAATGATACAGTAAGGCGTTGACAAGCGTTTTTTCAGGGTTGCCCGGCGCCGGATGCACGACCATTCCTGCCGGTTTGTTAATCACAATAATCGTCTCGTCTTCGTAAACAATATTAAGAGGCATTTCCTGAGGCGTGGCAGCAGCTTCCACAGGCGGCCTTTGAGTTAAAATGATGACATCGCCATCTTTGAGGCGCTGGCTGACTTTAGGCGCTTTGCCGTTAACCAGCACATCGCCTTTTTCGATAATCTGTTTGACATGCGAACGGGAAATTGCCGCGTCGCTCAGCGACAGAAAGATATCAAGCCTTTGGCCGATTTGACTTTTGTTTATCGTAAAGCTTATTTTTGCAAATTGTTCGTTTGAAATGGCCAAATTATTACTCCGCTAATACTCTAAACTGGCCTGTTTACGGCAATAATCACGGAAATTATTTACAGCAATAAAAAATTCCCGCATCATTATCACCCAGAGATAACGGCCGCGAGGTGTTAAATGCAAATAAGGGGGAAAATAACGGAAAGCCCTGACGATTTCAAAGGCGGCTATTTCCTTCCATAAAGTATTTAAAAACTTACCGTTATATTTTTCCTGCAACGCCGTGATATCAAGTTTTGTGCTGAATAATTTCATCATAAAATCATAACTCATTTGATCGTGAAGATCAAACTTGCGGGAAGCCTGCAATGGCAGTTTGCCCTGTTCCAGAGAAGCTATATATTTTTCTATATCAAAAGTATTGGAATAGCAGGTTCCGTGCAGATAGCCGATAGCGCCGCTGCCTAAACCGGCATATTCGTCGTAATCGACAACATATTCATCAATCAGAGTTTTTTTACGGGAAAAGCACCAGGCCGAAGAAAAATCATAATTTTTTTCCAGACGTCTAACTATCAGTTTATATAATTTTTCTTCGCCTCTAAAATCAATATTCCCTATGGTTTTTCCCATTATTTCCTGAGTTAAGGCGGAAATCATCAAAGGGTAAAAGGTAACCTGTTCCATGTTTAGATTTAGCAGAATGGCTAAATCCGCGTCGAGCATTTCCGATGTTTGTCCGGGGAAATTAAAAATCATGTCGGCATTTAAGGTATCAAAGCAGCCTTGTGTATTTTTAAGCCGCTCCACGATAGTCTTGCCCGAACCGTATTTGTCATAGCGTCCGATTATCTTAAGCAGAATGTCATTGAATGTTTGCACTCCCACGGAAAGCCTTTTGACGCCGCTTTGTTGTAAAATTTCAATATTCTTTGAATTTAAATGATTAGGATTTGTTTCTACGGATATATCCGTTATAGAAAAAACTTCCCGCGTCAAATTTAGAGTTTCCGCCAGTTCATCAATAAGCACGGTCGGGGTGCCTCCGCCTACATAAATGCCCTTGAATTTATAGCCTTTTTCGTGATAGATCTTAATTTCCCGACGCAAAGCATTAAAATATCTTTTAGTTAATGTTTGTTCAAAGGTTATCCTGTGAAAGGAACAGTAGGGGCAGAGTTCTTCACAAAAAGGAATGTGTATATAGAGGAGCCGCTGTTTATCATCGTTACAGGAGGGCAATTCCGGAAACGTTCCCTCTTCAAATTTTAACGAGCGGGCAAACTCCCATTTTACCATGTAGGTAACAATTTGATTAATCAAAGACATATCCTTGCAAAGTGGATTTTCACAAAATTTAGCCTGTATATTGTTTAGCAAAAGACGTATGATAATTGCAAGCTACAATTACTTGAAATAATGAAGAATAGGTGGTAAATGGCTCCAAAATAATTTTTTAAGTGAAGTTTTATGTCATCCAAAAGAGTTTTAACACTATGGAATGATGAGGGAGAAAACCCTAAGGATACTTCTATCCTGAGAAAGAAATCCGTCGAATTGCCAGTGCCTCTGGATAAAGAATCGCGGGAAATAATACAGACATTAATAGATTCCTTTTTGGAAAAGAAAGATGAGGCCGTGGGATTGGCCGCACCGCAAATAGGCATTAATAAAAGAGTAATTGTTTTCCGCAACAAGGGTTTTGAAGAAAAGGGCAGGATAAAAAATGCCGGCGATATCGAAGTTATGGTTAATCCTCGGATAAATCAGGCGCGTGGTGAAAAAGTAACTATGCCTGAAGGTTGTCTATCCTGTCCTGAAATTCAGATTGAAGTAAGCCGCTTCCCTGAAATTAAAGTGCGCGCTTTAGACGCCAAAGGAGAAAAAGTTAATAAAAGATATGAAGATTTTGTCGCCCGCGTTATTCAACATGAAATTGATCATTTGGATGGCAAACTGATTGTTGATTACGGAGGCGACATGTACTATCCCAAAAGTAAACAGCAATTCTTTGAAAAACTTTTTAAATATTAATCCGCTGGAAATTTTGGATTAAATCTTGAAATCTCTTCTAAGTTGTAGTAGTCCTCAAGCCGGTAATAAATACCGGGGTAATGAAGAGATTTCCCGCGAATTAAATTCCCCCCGGAGAAACCAGCTTCATGTTAAAAATCCAATGCCTTCATTGCAATCGTATAGTATTGGAGAATAATTCTTTCTAAAAGAGTTACTTTTTTGTGGCGATATGCCTGCTCATCCTTTTCTTATCGCTTATTTTTAAACACGGAGTGAAATAAAATTGAAAAAAACACCATTATATGAAAAGCACGTCGCTCTAAAGGCTAAAATAATTGATTTTGGCGGCTGGGCTATGCCTGTGCAATACACCAATGTTCTTGATGAACACAGGACAACCAGAAGCGCCGCCGGTCTTTTTGACATCTGCCATATGGGGGAGTTTGAAGTCAAAGGCCCGCAGGCGTTTGACTTTTTACAACTGGTTTTGACCAGAAATTTAGCAGATCAAGCTATCGGGCAGGTTAAACTATCCGCTCTGCTCAATGAAGAAGGCGGTGTTATTGATGATTTAACCGTATATAAAATAAATGAGAATTCCTACATGCTGGTAACCAACGCCACACCCAGAGAACGTGACTGGCAATGGATAAAATCACTCAAACAGTCTAAAATATTTGATTGCGATTTAAAAGATATCAGCGATAATACGGGTAAATTGGACTTACAGGGTCCGCGTTCTGAAGAAATTTTGCAAAAACTGACTCAGGCTGATCTGAAAACTCTGCGTTTCTATCATTTTTGCGAGTCTAATGTTGCGGGATTTAAGACCATCATTTCCCGCAGCGGCTACACGGGAGAAGATGGATTTGAGATTTATGCCGAAAGTAATATTATTGGCGAAATATGGGACAAGCTAATGGATGCAGGCGCTATTTCCGGTCTAAAACCGGCTGGATTGGGTGCTCGCGACACTTTACGCCTCGAAGGGGGCATGATGCTCAACGGTCAGGATATGGACGAATCGGTAAGTCCGCTGGAAGTGCCTTATAGCTGGATAGTTGATGCGCGCAAAGAATTTGTCGGGTCTGCCGCGCTCAGAGCAAAACAAAATTCCGGAATCACAAAAAAGCTGGCAGGAATGGAAATAACCGGACGCGGCATAGCACGCCACGGTTACAAAGTTTTTCATAAAACGCAGGAAATCGGCGTTGTGACCTCCGGAACATTTTCGCCCACATTGAATAAGGCGATAGGTTTGGCATTTATAGATATTAATTTCAGCGCGCCGGATACGGAAATAGAAATTGATATTCGCAATACATTAATTCCGGCAAAAATTGTGAAACTCCCATTTTATAAACGGGAAAAGCGATAAACTGTAAAAGGTATTTTTAAAAGGCAGTAATATCAGATAGTGCCAGACCGGCGTATGCCGGGACCTTTTTATAAACGGGCAAAAACAATATTAAGGAGGAACATAATGTCCAAACAAAACCCCCAAGACAGACTATATTCCCGCGATCATGAATGGGTAAAAGATAATGGAGACTCAACTGTAATCATTGGCATAACTGATTACGCTCAGGAAATGCTTACAGATATTGTTTTTGTTGACTTGCCGGAAATCGGAAGAAAAGTTGTCCAAAAGGCTACGGTGGCTGTTGTCGAATCGGTAAAGTCTGTATCCGATATTTACTCTCCGGTTGGAGGAGAAGTAATTGATGTAAATAAAATGCTGGAAGACACGCCGGAGTTGATCAATCAGGATGCTTTCGGAGAGGGCTGGATCGTCAAAATGCGACCCTCCGACGCGAGCGAACTAAAGATGCTGCTAAGCGCGGCAGATTATGAAGAAATGCTGAAAGAGGAAAAAAAATAGAGATGGACTATTGCCCTCACACTCCGGATGATATCAAACAAATGCAGGCAGCAATCGGCGTTGCCGGCGTTGATGAACTTTTTGCCGATATTCCACAAAAATTCAGATTAAAACAAATTCCGGATATTCCATCCGCCATGTCCGAGCTGGAAACCGTCTCTGTCATGAGTGAACTGGCCCGAAAAAATAAACTGCCGCAGTTGACTTTGACCGGCGCGGGAGCTTATCATCATTTTATTCCGGCGGTTGTCGGGCATATTGTGGGGCGAGCGGAATTTTATACAGCCTATACCCCTTATCAGGCAGAGATCAGCCAGGGCATTCTTCAGGCGATTTATGAATATCAGACCATGATTGCCCATCTCACCGGCACTGAAATTGCCAACGCTTCTATGTATGATGGGGCTTCCGCCATGATCGAGGCTGCGGTTCTTTGCGCGAAAATGTCCGGCAAAACTAAAATTATAGTTGCCCGGTCGGTGCATCCCGAATATCGGCAGGTTTTACAGACCTACTGCTGGGCAAACGGCTATTCAGTTGTTGAACTGGCATACATGCCGTCCGGTCAAATTGATTTGAATGCTTTGCAAAATGAGCTTGATGATCAGGTTGCCGCTGTGTTGGTACAAAGCCCCAATTTCTTCGGTGTCATTGAAGATATTGCTCCTGTTGCTGATGATGTGCATAAAAAAGGAGCATTGCTTGTTGCCGGTTTCACTGATAGCACAAGCCTGGGAATTCTTAAACCGGCTGGTGCGGCCGGCGCGGATTTTGTCGCGGGCGAAGGCCAGAGTTTTGGCAATCCTCTTAATTACGGCGGCCCTTATCTGGGGATTTTTGCCGCCCGTGAAAAATTTATGCGCCGGATACCCGGAAGACTTGTCGGCGCGACGGAGGATAAAAAAGGCCGGCGCGGATTTGTGCTGACTTTACAAACCCGTGAACAGCATATCCGCAGGGAAAAGGCGACTTCCAACATTTGTTCAAACGAAGCCCTCTGCGCGCTTGCCGCCGGCGTTTATCTTGCCGCTTTGGGAAAAAATTTACGCAAACTTGCCGAACTAAATATTTACAAAACACAATATTTGAAAAATAAACTCTTGCAGCTTGCGGGCTGGCAGGAAGTATTTACCGCTCCTGTTTATAACGAAATTGTTTTACGCTGTCCCGATTCAAAGAAGCTAAACGAAAAACTGAAAAACGAGGGGATCATCGGCGGCTATGAATTGCAAAAGGATTATCCGGAACTTGAAAATTCTTTACTCTTATGCGCCACGGAAATGATTTCGAAAACCGGTATTGATCGGGTGGTGGATATAATTAAATAACTGACATTTTGCCATTGCCAGAAGTCTGTCATTAGCGGCAACGAAGCAATCTCGCATTTAATCACCAGGGGAATACGAATGGAATTGATATTTGAAATAAGCAAACCCGGACGAAGCGCCGCGGATATTTCCAAAAGCGATGTACCCGTTTTTAATATTGAAGATGCAATAAGTAAAAAATATCTGCGTAATGATCTTGATTTGCCGGAAGTTGCCGAAATTGATTTAATCAGGCATTACACAAATTTATCACGGCGTAATTTTGGTGTCGATCTGGGTTTCTATCCTCTGGGTTCCTGCACAATGAAATACAATCCAAAAGTTAACGAGAATGTCGCAATGCTTCCCGGATTCACCGGATTACATCCTTATGCTGATGCTGAATTTTCTCAGGGCAATCTGCAACTGATGTATGAAATGCAAAAATATTTATGCGGCATTTTCGGTATGGCTGAATTTACCCTGCAACCGGCGGCGGGCGCGCATGGCGAACTTACCGGCATGATGATGATTAAAAAATATTTTGAAAAAAAAGGCCGGAAGCGCCGCGTTATTCTGATACCTGACGCCGCTCATGGAACCAATCCGGCATCCGCCGCGCTTTGTGGATTTGATACGGTGGAGCTTCGTTCCAACAGCGAAGGAGGCGTTGATATTGAACACCTGCAGTCTTTGATGACGGAGGATGTGGCCGCTTTGATGCTGACCAATCCCAACACGCTGGGATTGTTTGAACGTAATATTGAGAAGGTGGCGCAAATTATTCACGATAAAGGCGGATTGCTCTATGGTGATGGCGCTAATGCCAATGCTTTTATGGGCAAAACCAGGCCGGGCGATTTGGGCTTCGATGTTATTCAACTCAACCTGCATAAAACATTTTCAACGCCGCATGGCGGCGGAGGACCCGGCAGCGGTCCTGTGGGTGTGGGTAAAGCTCTTATCGATTTTCTACCCATACCCCGTATTTTAAAAACCGGTGATAAATATAGTTGGTCGGAAAAATTCCCGGATACTATCGGTCGCGTTCGCTCTTTTTACGGGAATTTTAATGTAATTGTGAAAGCCTATGCCTATATTCGCTCTTTAGGAGCGGAAGGATTAACGCATGCTACCGAAATGGCTGTGCTCAACGCCAACTACATCAAAGAAAAACTAAAACCATATTATGATTTGTCTTATGATCGGGGCTGTATGCACGAGTGTGTGTTTTCAGGAAAGAGACAAGTTGCCGAAAATGGGGTGCACACGACGGATATTGCCAAAAAGTTGATTGATTATGGTTATCATCCGCCGACTATTTATTTTCCGTTGATTGTGCCTGAAGCGATTATGATTGAGCCAACGGAGACGGAAAGTAAAGAAACTCTGGATATTTTCTGTGAGGCCATGATTTCCATAGCCCGCGAGGCCAAAGAAAATCCTGACGGTGTGAAAAACGCGCCGCTGACAACGCCGGTTACCAGACTCGATGAAGTGCTGGCCGCGCGCAAACCGGATGTGTGCTGGAAAAAACCTTAGGTTTTGTTCATTGAGGAGTGCCTGGCGCACAGGCTTGCCCTCGGCCTGATCGGGGATGGCAATCCCGTTTCTATATGCGATTGTTAGCTCATGTAGAATAATCTATGAATCAAATAAACGAAAAATCGCAAATCCTCCGCAAGCCTTCATGGTTAAAAGTTCGTCCTCCTTATTCCAATGAATGCCGCAATATAAAATTAACCCTTGCCGGGTTTCAATTGCATACTGTTTGTCAGGAAGCGGCCTGTCCAAATATGGCCGAATGCTTTGCCAATGGCACGGCAACATTCCTGATTATGGGAAATGTTTGCACACGCGACTGCCTATATTGTAATGTCGAACACGGGAAACCCGCGGCAATTGACGAAAAAGAAATTCATCATTTAATAGACGCTGCAAAAAAGATGAAACTGGAATATATCGTAATTACTTCCGTTACCCGCGATGATTTGCCGGATGGCGGAGCTTCGGTCTTTTCTCAATATGTCGGTGAATTGCGAAGGGCTTTGCCTGCCTGCAGGATAGAAATATTAATTCCCGATTTTGAGGGAAATCAAACGGCACTGGAAAAAGTTATTCAGGCAAGGCCGGATGTAATCAACCACAATATGGAAGTTGTAAAACCAATGTTTGCGCAATTGAGGCCGCAGGGCAATTACGATGTTTCCCTTAATCTGCTCAAAAAAATAAGTTCATCTTCAGTTATTTCCAAAAGCGGTTTTATGATAGGCTTCGGAGAAAGCCGTGAGGATGTTCTTCGACTGATTGATGATCTGGCATGGGTTGACTGCGAGCGTCTGACCATCGGGCAATATCAGCAGCCGACGCTTAAACACTGGCCGGTGGCTAAATATTATCACCCTGATGAATTTGCCGGGTTCGAAGAAATAGCTTATAAGAAAGGTTTTAAATATGTGGAAGCGGGGCCGCTGGTGCGCAGCTCTTATCACGCCGCAAAAGCACTTTAGAGGGTCGGGCATCCGTTTTGTATAATAACGTTGTGATACAAATGATGAGGTATAAATATGTCTGGGAATTATGATTTGATCGTAATCGGCGGTGGTCCGGGCGGGCTTGCCGCCGCGGAACTTGCCGCGGCAAGGGAAAAACGAGTCCTTATTATTGAAAAAGACGGTTGGGGCGGCACGTGCACACATCGGGGCTGTATACCAACCAAAGCGCTTCTTAGTTGCAGCAAATATTACGCGGATTTAAAAAAACTAAAAAGAATAGGAATTAATATAACGGACGCTTCCATTGATTTCTCCGCTATTAAAAAACATCAGCAGCAAATTATGAAAGTTTCCGCTTTGGGTGCGCAAAAAGTTCTTACCGAAGGCAAAGTAGAAACTAAATTGGGCACTGGTGAAATTACTTCTCCCAAGGAAGTGCGTTTTACCGATGCGTCGGGAAAAAGCGAAAGCTTTTTTACCCAAAATATTATTATCACTTGGGGTTCTGTGCCGCAAATTCTTCCGGGAATTAATCTCTCCGAAAGAATTTTGACATCAGATGGTATACTGAATTTGACTTCACTTCCGTCAAGCATAATAATTGTCGGCGGCAGTGTCATCGGTGTGGAATTCGCGACCTTTTTTGCCGAACTGGGATCAAAAGTAACAATAGTGGAAATATTGGACAGGATCATTCCTCTTGAGGATCAGGAATGCGCGGAAATGCTGAGTCAGGAATTGATCCGCATGGGAGTTGCCGTTAACACTTCGACAAAACTTGAGAGCCTGAAAGATACAGGCAGCGGCATTATAATGCTTGCCCGAAAGGATGGCAAACCATTGGAGATGAGCGCCGACTGTGCGCTTCTTTGCACGGGAAGAAAACCTTTGTTAAATACGGAAGAGTTAGACAGACTGGGGATTGAATATACAAAGGCCGGAATAAAAATAGATAAAAATATGATGACTAATGTGGCCGGTATTTATGCGGTGGGCGACGTCACCGGCGGCATGATGCTGGCGCATCGGGCGATGCAGCAGGCAAAATTCGCGGCAGCATATATCTTTGGAGATAATGACTTTTCCTATAATGAAAACTTTATTCCTTCAGTTGTTTACAGTCATCCGCAGATTGCGCGTGTAGGTTTTACACAAAAACGCACCGAAGATGAAGGCCTTTCCGTAGAAGTTGTTAAATCCAATTACAGCGCCAACATTATTGCGCGTGCCGAATTGCTGGGACAGGGCTTTGTAAAAGCTATCTTCCATCAGGATAAACTTATCGGCGCGACGATTGCCGGCGAAGATGCCGCTGAGTTAATCGCACCTTTGATATTGGCCGTGTCCAATGGGTTAACCAAAAAGCAGATGCGGTCATGGGTGCTGCCGCATCCGACTTTGAGTGAAATATTTGCATCACTTAGTGATTAAACAAAGATTTTAAATGAAGCAGGAGCCTATTATGAAATTAATAAATTATGAATCCGTTACACCAACTCATTTTGATAATGATGCGGCCAGGGGAGTTGCCGGTCGTGTGGTGGCGGGCAAGGCTGACGGAGCGAAAAATTTTTGCATGCGGATTTTTGAAATTGCTCCGGGAGGGCATACGCCGAAACACACTCATCCGTGGGAACATGAAATGTTTATTCACTCAGGTGTTGGTGAAATTTACGGTAACGGTAAGTGGAATCCGATCAAGCCGGGAAATGTTGTTTTCATGCCTCCTGATGAAGAACATCAGGTTAGAAATACTGGCAAGGAACTCTTGATTCTGGCTTGTTTGGTGCCGTCAATCGCACCTGAATTATGATACCAAGCCGCATTCTTTGGCTAACTTTGTTAGCAGCGTCGTCGGCTTCCTCAACGTATTAGAAATACGCCTGCGGAGCCTCCTCCTTGCCGCCGCGTTATCCTTTGAATGCGACTTGGTATAAAAATTTGTGTGATATTATATTTAACGCGGGAATGACTTTACATACTCGGCTGATTTTTCGCCCGCCATATATCCTGTCGAGAAAGCGGCCTGCAAGTTATAGCCTCCGGTATCCGCGTCGATGTCCATAACCTCGCCGCAAAAGTACAATCCGTTGATTAATCGCGAAGCCATTGTGCGCTGTTCTATCTCCGCAAGAGAAACACCTCCTGCCGTAACTATTGCCTTTTCCAGCGCTAAAGGTGATTTTATATTAAAGCGCAGCGCTTTGAGGATCTCAACAATTTTCCCTCTTTCGAGGGCAGTGATCTGATGCGCCAGTTTTTCTTTATCAATGCCGGTCAATTCGATAAACGGTTCAATCATCTTGGCGGGCAGATATTCTTTCATGATGCCGCTGATTTTTCTTTTACTGGATTTGTCCATATCCCGCTGCAGGCGCTTGTGCAATTGTTCCGGGGTCAATGCCGGTTTTAAATCAATCAACAAAGATACAGGACCTTTCTCCAAAGCTTCAACAACAGACAGACTCATCAACAAAATAATCGGTCCGCCTAATCCGAAATGAGTGAAAAGCATTTCCCCGAAGCGGCTTTCAATTACCGGATGCCGCGGCGATTTTTTTTCTCCGCGGCCATATACGCAATCAGGCGTGAGAGTTGAATTAATTGAGGCCGCCATACCCTGAAACGCCGTTACGCGGACATTGCGCAGGCTCACTCCCTGCATGGATTGAGCAAGTTTTTGTTCATGCACAATCAAAGCCACTAATGCCGGTTTTAGTTTTACTATGTTGTGCCCCAGCGCGGCGCTGATTTTATAGCCATCGCCGGTGGAACCGGTAGATGGCCAGGTCGAGCCGCCCGTTGCCAGTATAACCGCTTTGGAGAAATATTCTCCTTGCGATGTCCTGACACCGTAAACGACATTATTTTTTATTATAATTCCGGTAACCTTGGTATTCAGTTTTACACGGACATTATTTTGAGAGAGATATTTTTTTAAAACACGTACGACATCATGAGCATCATCAGAGACAGGAAATATTCTACCGCCGCGTTCCACCTTGGTGGCGAGGCCGAGATTGTTCAAAAAAGCAAGCAACTCCGGACGGAAAAAATTATGAAAAGCGCTGAACAGGAAACGGCCGTTATCTCCATACATGGAAATAAAATTCTTCAAATCCGCCGAATTGGTTAAATTACAACGTGTCTTGCCGCTGACCAGAATTTTTTTTCCGCAACTATCTGTTTTTTCAAGCAGTAAAACTCCAGCGCCCAATTCTCCGGCACGGCCCGCTGCCATAAGGCCGGCGGCCCCACCGCCAACAACAATAATATCGCCATTTGTTGCTTCTTCCATGTTCATATATTTGCATCTCCGCATTCCCTATGTGCCTAACATGAAAGGATATTATTGGTCAATCAGTGATTTATGGCAGCCAACGCATCCATGCAGCTTGCTGCGGCGCGCGCGAGCGAATATTGAATTATAATTTCCTTAAGAATCGAAGATTCTTTGCGGATTTCCTAGGAGAGGTTCGATATGTATGATGAATTATTCCCCACAGTAGGGTAATCATTCCCCATTTCGTGAATAAAAAATGGTAGACGTTTTTCATGAAAAAATATTAATCATTTATTTCAATAACATAGAAATTATAAATTAGTTTTTGTTTATTGGCATACAAGTTGCTTTAGTGCATATCAGAAATAATGTGGAGGTAGTTAATCATGAAGAAAGCTTTATGGTATATGGTTGGCGCGATTTTCCTTTTGTCAACTTTAGCTTTTGCCGCTGATAAAACCGCTTCCCCAGTTAGGACAAATGTTGTAAAGGCCGCCAGGATGCATGCTACAGGAAAAGTTGTCGAAATTTCCAATGAGTCAATTAAGATTGAACGCACCGTTAAAGGCGATATAGAAAACATGGAGTTTAATTTAGATAAGCCATCTGCCGGTATCATGGTAAATGATCCCGTGAAAATAGATTACACGGAAAAAGATGGCAAACTAACAGCATCGAGAGTGGCCAAAGTCATTTTGAAGAAAAAAGAAGTTAAACCGTCTGGAGCAAAGTCGGCCTCAGATAAAAAATAGTTGCAGTTTATTTGGAGTCCCTTAATTTTAAGGGGTATTATTAAAATAAAAAAAGTAATTTAACAAGGAGGGTTTTAAGATGAAACGTTTAGGATTGTTTGTTATCGCATTGGTTTTCGCATTTTGCACCACCGTTATGGCTGCTGAGCCTGCTGCCGCTCCCGCTGCTGCTCCCGCTGCAGAAAAAGCTGCTCCCGCAAAAGCAGAGAAAGTAAAGAAAGCAAAGAAAGCAAAGAAAGCAAAGAAAGCAAAGAAAGCTGAAGAGAAAACTGAAGAAGCAGCACCCGCAGCAAAATAAGGTTGTAAAAACTTTATGTAGTTCAAATTAAGGGACAGGTATTACTTGTCCCTTAATTTTGAGTATATTAAAATAAAAAGTGATTTAACAAGGAGAATTTTAAGATGAAGCGTTTAGTATTACTTGTAGTAGCATTAGTTTTCGCGTTTAGCACCACCGCAATGGCAGTTGATCAGGCAACAGTGGCCGACACAAAGGTTGAGAAAGCAGCAGTGAAAGCCGACGTAAAAGTTGATAAGGCCGCAGTGAAAGCCGACGCAAAGAAAGCCAAAGACGAAAAGAAAGCTGAAGCAAAGGCAGCCAAAGCCGCAGCGAAGGCCGACGCAAAGAAAGCCAAAGCTGAAAAGAAAGCCGATGCAAAGAAAGCTAAAGCCGACAAGAAAGCTGAAGAAGCAGCTCCCGCAGCAAAATAAGGTTGTAAAACTTTATAAGATTTGAAAGAAGGGACAGGTTAACCTGTCCCTTCTTTTTTTGTTTACTGCTAGTTAATTATTTTTATTTTTGATATATTAACAATATGTTTATAAAAATATTCAATAAGATGGTCACTTACTATAATAATTTAACGGTGCGTGTAAGACTGATTGCGCTGACTGTTGTCGGCCTTGCTTTAACTATGGCCATTTGGGGATTTATTCAGCTTACGGCTCTGGATAGGATATTGGTCGATCAACAGGCAAAAAGACTTGAAGGCGTGGCTGATACAATCAGCACATTTTATCAATTTTTCCCGACAAAACGTGGACTTCTGGCACTTGATTCAGCTCTTAAAGATTTCATTCAAGACGATGTGCGTTTGGCGAGAATTGATATTTTTGATACCAGTCATAATGATGTTGATTATGTTGCCGGAGCCAGCCGGGTCCAATATGAATGGCCGGATGATATTGTTGCTTCCACCAGAGATAAAAATAAACCGCGTTATGTTAAAATAGAGACAGAAAGCGGTCCCGCGCTGGGTCTGCTTTATCCTGCTTCAGGAGAGACAAAAAATTCGCATATTGTTGTGGGTATTATTGGTTTTTCACGAGCGAATGCCGAAATTATAAGTAGAGCACAACAATTACTGATTTTCAGCAGTGTCGGATTATTAATGTTCATTCTTCTGGTATTAGGATTAAGTTATCGATGGATAATTGAAAGACCATTGAAACTGATCATTCAGACAATTGATGAATTTCAAAAAGGACAATATGTAAACCGGATTCCCATAGCTCATCTGGATGAATGGGGACAGATATCTCATCACTTTAACATTATGGCTGATGAGATTCAGGATGTAATGAATAGAAACCTTGATCTTAACAGGCATCTGGAAGACCGTGTCCGCGAAGAGACTCTCAATGTGGTTCAGTTGCAAAAACAAGTTGCTGATTTAAAACAATTAACTGCTTTAGGACAATTGACGGCTAATCTCGCTCATGATTTAGGCACGCCGCTTCATTCCATCGGCGGCCTGGCTAAACTTCTTTTGGAAAGAGGGGGATGGGCGCCGGACGTAGCCCATAAACTTAATTTGATTGTTCAGCAAACTCAACGATTGGATAACGTCATTCAAAATGTTCGCAGAGCCACGCGCCTTCCGGAACCTCATTTTGAAATGTTGACCATTGGGCAAATATTAAGTGAAACACTGCCTCTTGTCGAACCATTCATGCAAAAAAATAAAGTAGAAATGAGAGTGAATATAGACGCGAATGTTAAACCTTTGTTCGTGGATCGTTATCGCATCCAGACAGCACTCATGAATATAATCCAAAACGCTCTAGAGGCAATGCCGCGGGGAGGAGAAATAAGTATATCGGCTCAAAATCTTTCCCCCAGAAATTTTGAGTCGATAACCATTAGTGATACAGGTGCGGGAATGACATCTGACATCGTTGAAAAAGTGTGCGAACCGTTTTTCAGCACAAGGCAGGATGAGGGCTTGCGCGGGCTTGGATTGGCAATTGTCCGCGATATCATCAAAGTCCATCGCGGCACAATGGAAATAAAAAGTTCGCCCCAACAGGGAACATCCATTATTCTTTACCTGCCGTTATCGTATAATCAGGAGCATGACCAGCAAAAACCCGTTTCAAGGCAGAACTAAGAAATGCCCTGTTAATGTCTTGCCGGTAAAGTTCTGGTGTTGGGGATGATTTTAATTCTGTCGAAGTAGAAGATTAGTTATCCGCTGATAATTTTTCATCCAAAAGGCCATAACGGCGAATCTTTAGACGCAATGTTTTCCGATCAATGCACAAAAGCTGCGCGGTTTTAGATTGATTCCATGAAGTTTCTTTCAGCATTTGTAAAATCTTATCCCGTTCTGCTGCCTCCAATGGTGATAGATTCAATGCGGCGGCTTCTTCTTTTCTTTCTTTTTGCTGCTGGAACTGCTCCGGCAGATTTTCCGGAAGGATTACCTCGAAAGGTGAAAGCAGCAAAGTTTGTTGCAGAACATTTTCCATTTCCCGGACATTGCCCGGCCAGCTGTATGCCATAAGCAACTCCATTGCTTTTAATGAAATGTGCACATTAGGATAGCCGAACTTCTTCAGTAAGGATTCAATAAGCAAAGGGATATCCTCTTTGTGCTCTCTGAGCGGTGGAACACGCAAACGCACGATAAACCTGTATAGCAAATCCAGGCGAAAGTGGCCGTTACTTACTTCTTCATCAATATTTTTATTGGCTGCCGCCAGCACGCGCACAGCTACATTGTGAACTTCATGGCTGCCGATTCTTCGTACTTCGCCGTTTTGCATAAACCGCAAAAACTTACCTTGCAGGGCTGTTGACATTTCCGTAATTTCATCAAGAAGAACAGTCCCGCCTGCCGCCGATTCCAGTAATCCGGTATACTGATGAGAAGCGCCGGTAAAGGATCCTTTTTCGTATCCGAACAGTTCAGATTCCAATAAATTATCGGGAATGGCTCCGCAATGGACTACGACAAAAGGTTTGTCTCTCCGTGAAGACATGCTGTGTAATGAACGGGCGGTCAATTCTTTCCCTGTTCCGCTTTCACCTTCTATTAAAACACTGGCTGAAGCATCGGCAATACGCGCAATTTGTTTGTAGAATTCAACCATCATTGCCGATGAACCAATCATTTTCGGTTCTTCGGTTACCCGCGTTTGCAGTTTCATGCGCTTTTCCCGAAGTTCCCGTACATCAAGCACTTTTCTGACAATAGAACGACAGTCTTCGGGAGAAAACGGTTTGCTGATATAATCCCACGCACCCAGACTTATAGCCTCCATTGTCGTTTCCAGAGAACCGTAAGCGGTCATGAGAATAACCGGTAAATCCGGCCATTTTTTTTGTACCTCACCCAAGAATTGCAGACCATCCATTTTAGGCATGCGAATATCAGACATGAGTAAATCATATGACGAAAGATCTTGCTCCATAGCTTCCTGCGCGGAGGTATAAGTTGTCACATCATAGCCGTCAAGACGTAGAGCTTCCTGCAGAAATTCGCAGGCAACCGCGTCATCATCAATAACTAAAATACGATTTTTCATAAAATTACCTGTCTTTTATAACAAACCCTGCTTTTTTGATAAAAAACAGTTAAATAAAGAAAAGAAGATTATTAAGGCAGGGTAGCAATGAAAAATCCCGAGAGCTTTTTGCTGCCTAAAGCATCTTGAGCGATTATTTCGCAATGAAATCTTTTTTCGCCGTTTTCTTCGAACTTTTTGACAATTTTGCCGCTGACTATTATTGTTGCCCTGTCTTTTGTGTTTTCTTCGTCATCCCAATCAACCGGTTCTGTCATACTCAAAAAACGGGCGCCAAATTTTCTTAAATACTTGTTTTCAATCCAGGACGTTATGGCTTCGCCAACAATACCCATAATTAACATGCCGTGGGCAATAACATTTTTCATGCCGATCAGTTTAATGAAGGTCTGGTCATGGTGAAGCGGATTAAAATCACCCGAAGCCCCGGCATAACGGACCAGATCCGTTCTGGTAATGGGCGCGGAAGTATAAACGGGCATTTCATTTCCAATTTCAATATCGTTATAATTTATGACCATATCTTCCTATATTTCCATTAATGTTGATCGGTATTTAATTAACAGTTCACCCTGCTGATTTACAAGTTCCGTTTCCAGAATCGTAACATCAATAGCTCTTCTCCCTTTTCCCTTGGTATACATATCTATAACTTTCATTTTGCGGGTAATGATATCGCCGGCATAAATGTTGCCAAAATATTCATATTCTTCTTCTCTGTCTAAAAGCCTGTTGAGATCGATACCCAAAATTTTAATTGTACCCATCAATCCGCCGCCTGTCCAGAAAAAGGAACTTGTCGCGAAGGTCGGAGGAGCTATAATGCCTTTATAACCGGCTTTTTTCGCGGCTTCCTCATCATAGTATATCGGATTGATTTCTTCCTTCCTTCCCTTTTGAGAAATGGCAATGGCAAACTCGATAATTTTATCTTTCTCCACTGTAAAAGTATAGGCCGGTAATTCCATTCCTATCTTTGATTTGTCTGCCATTATATCCTCCGTATATAGGTATACTGATATCATATTTCTTGCGGAATGGCACGATTTAATTACAAAATTATAACTGCTTAAATATTCTTGCCAAAAATATTTTTATATATCTTCATTTCCTCCGATAAGGATAATAAGGTATCTGTTCCTAACTCAAGACAGCTCCCTTGGCCGCGGAACCAACCATTTTAACGTACCGCCGCATATATCCGGCAGGGATACTGCGCTGGGGCGCAATCCATTTGCCAAGCCTCTTTTGCATTTCATTGTCGCTTATGGCCACGCTCAGGGAACGCGCCGGGATATCAATCATAATTTCGTCGCCGTCGATGAGCGCCGCCATAGGACCGCCCACATAGGCCTCCGGCGAAACATGGCCAATGCACGGCCCCGCCGTGGCGCCCGAAAAACGGCCATCGGTGATGAGCGCCACATTCTTGATGCCGTACAACTCCAATCCCATCGTGACTGCCAGTGTTTCGGGCATGCCCGGGCCGCCCCTGGGGCCTTCATAGCGGATAACGATTACCGAACCTTCCCTGATGCTTCCTCCGCGAATGGCTGACAGAGCTGCCTTCTCACCTTCGAACACCTGTGCCGGACCTTGGAATACACGCATTTCAGGAGCAATGGCCGAGGTTTTGACCACCGAACCGTCGGGGGCCAGGTTGCCGAAGAGAATGACCGTGCCGCCTTCGGCCTGAAAGGCATGGGCCTTATCAGGGATAACGGTTTCATTTATGATAACTGCTTCGGCGATTATCTGTTCCACAGTGACGCCTCCTACATTCAAGGCTTCTAAATGCAGATCATCAGCCAGGCGTTTCATAACCACCGGAACGCCACCCGCCATATAAAAATCAATTAAACCATACGGGCCGCTGGGAGAGATTCCGCACAGAGTCGGAATCTTGATGCCCATCTCGTTAAAGCGCTCAAGGGGCAATTCCAGGCCCAGTTCATGGGCAATAGCCGGCAGATGCAGAGTGGCGTTGGTTGAACCGCCAATAGCCAGATTTACAATAAGGGCGTTTTCCAACGCCTGTGGTGTGATAATTTTCGAGGCGGTCAAATCTTCATCAAGCAGTTCCACGATCCGCTTGCCGGCCTCACGCGCCATTGCAAGCCTGCCGGAATGAAAGGCCGGAATGTTGGCTGATCCGGGCAGAGCCAATCCCATGGCCTCGGCAAGACATTGCATGGTGTTGGCCGTACCCATGACCTCGCACGATCCACATGTGGCGGCTGTGCATGAGGCGAGTTTGTCGAGCGGGTCGGTATAATATTTATGGTCTGCCGCTTCGTTTTTACTTGGTTTGAAACGGATATCCCATGAATTGGGACCTCCCGTGACAAAAATAACCGGCATGTTGAGTCTTGCCGCCGCCATGATCATGCCCGGTATGATCTTGTCGCAACTCGCGATAAAGACCAGGGCATCGTAGCGCATGCTGCGGACATGGGTTTCGATGATATCGGCGATAAGATCGCGTTGGGCCAGGACAAAGCGCATACCTTCATGTCCCTCGGTCATGCCGTCGCACGGCGCGGGCACATTGAATTCGAACGGCAATCCGCCCGCAGCATGGATTCCTTCCTTCACGCGCTGAGCGATCGTGTTTAAGTGCATGTGGCCGGGATTAATCTCAGTGAAGGAATTGGCGATTCCTATAATGGGTTTAACCGAGGCTTCGTTGATGTCCACGCCGGTGCCCATAAAAATGTATCGCCTTACAATACTGATCGGGAAATCGCTTTCGTCGAAAATTGCCTGGCTTTTGGGTTTCTTCATTCTGACCTCCTCAAAATGGTTTTAAAAATGGAATCCGCCTCAGAACGACCCTGGCTACAAGACGGATTTTTGTATTTAATGGAAAATGGGTAAAATTGGTCTTAACAGCTCCTTTGGTTTATCGGGTTTTTTGGGAAGTATCCACGCGCGCATTTGCAATTATTTCTTTTTTGTCCAACTGCCGTTATTGTCCTGCACCCACCAGCCGGACTGAGCTTTTTCTCTCCAAAGGTTGGCAAATATTTTCTTTATTTGGGATACCGCTTCCGGTCCAGGTTTATTCGCGTTTGCGATTTCACTATAGAGCGCCGCGCGGTCTTTGTTTTCCTCATCTAACAGGTTATTGGCAACGCTTCTTTCCAGAACGCTCAATGCTGCCGTATCTATGGCCTCGACAAGACCGTTATTGCTCTCGCCTATCGTGCCTTTATCAAAATATATTTTTAAATTCTTGAACCTCTTCTTTATAGATTTTTTGATACCGAGGACAGCGGGGGGTGACACATCAATATTCACATCGGCGTATGCCGTTTTGACGCCAAACATTACATCCAACCGGCTTGTCGGGCCTGCCTTTTGGGCGGGTGCTTCTTTGTCCTTAATGCGGATATCGTCAACTATCCTGTCCGCCGCCTTCTGAATTTCAGCCGCCGGGCAATAATTATAAACAGTGAAACAGGCAACAATAAAAAAAATTGCAACATAACCGATTGCTCCGATTTTTGTTTGCATAAAGCCTCCTGTTTGAAAAATGTTTTTTCTTTTAACATAATTATATTTTTACGACACGTTCTTTGTTGCTTTCGGAGGGCATTAGCGATGTCCTTGCTTCATTATACATAATTAAAAAATCTTATTTTATCTCATCGCATTAATCAATTGTTACGCTGCCGTTTAATGTTCATTATAAAAACAGTTTAATTCTTGTCGGACAAATGCCTACATGGTGTAAGCTTATGTCTCACGGTTAATTCGGACTGACGCTGATATTATCAACCATCTTCTTGTAGTATAAAATAATCACTTTTCAAGGGGTACATGTATTGCATCCGCCATATGTAATACGCTCCTACGTTGCGGCAGGTTACTCAGAGTATGCGAGTCTGACAAACAGGAACGAAGCCCATCGTCGGAGCGTACCCCTCCTGAAAAGATTTGGCAAGGTCATATATCTCTAAAAAGAGCGGGCAAAGAGACGCATGGCTAAAATGGCTTATTAACAAAAACAAACATCGTGCCTTTTTGGCGGAATTTGGCGGAAATAGAAGGCATAAAAAATAATTTTAAGGAGAATATTATGGCTGAAATTAATGAAACAGATTTTTACGACAAGGTCTTTCCTGTGCCTGAAAGAGTAAGAGAGAAATCTTACGTCAAGAGCAGGAAGGAGTATGATAAGCTCTACAAAGAGTCTATCGATGATCCGGATGCTTTCTGGGCGAAAATGGCGTCTACAAGACTAAGCTGGTTTAAACCGTTTGACAAAAAGAAAGTATCGGACTGGTCATTTGATCAGGGGAAAGTTCATTCCAAGTGGTTTGAAGGCGGCAAGCTCAATGTTAGTTACAACTGTCTGGATCGTCATCTGGAAACCAAGAAAAACAAGGCCGCGATCATTTTTGAAGGCAACGATCCCAATGACTGGAAGGTTTATACCTATCAGGATATGTATCGCGAAGTAAACAAGTTCGCCAATGTTTTGAAAAGCCTGGGCGTTAAAAAGGGCGATAGGGTTTCCATTTTTCTGCCCATGATCGCGGAACTGTCTATTGTCATGCTGGCATGCGCCCGCATCGGCGCCATTCATGCTATTGTTTTCGGCGGATTCTCGGCGGAAGCTTTAAGAGACCGTATTAATAACTGCGGCGCTAAAGTTGTTATTACCTGCGACGGCACTTACCGCGGCTCCAAGGCAGTTCCCCAGAAAGCCACATGCGACAAGGCAGTGGATCAGTGTCCCGGTGTGCAAACCATGATTGTTGTGAAACGCACCGGAACGGAAGTTGTCATGAAAGAAGGCCGCGACGTCTGGTATGAAAAATTAATGGCCGAGGCGGCGCCCTATTGCAAACCTGAAGAAATGGACGCGGAAGATCCTCTGTTCATTCTTTACACCTCCGGTTCTACCGGACAACCCAAGGGCGTTGTGCACACCACAGCCGGTTATCTGCTTTATGCGTCCATGACCCAGCAGTATGCCTTTGATGTTCGCGATGAAGATACTTACTGGTGCACGGCCGATATCGGCTGGGTCACCGGTCACAGCTATGTTGTCTACGGACCGCTTTGCAACGGTTTCAGCAGCATCCTTTTCGAAGGCGTTCCCAACTATCCTAATTTCGATAGATTCTGGGCTGTCTGCGAGAAATACAGCGTTAATAACTTCTATACCGCGCCCACCGCTATACGTTCCATCGCCAAAGAAGGCGACAAATGGGTCGATATGCATGATCTTTCCTCGCTGCGCGTTCTGGGTTCGGTCGGCGAACCGCTCAACCCCGAAGCCTGGTGGTGGTATTACAATAAAATCGGCGGCGGCCGCTGCACAATCGCCGATACCTGGTGGCAGACAGAAAATGGCGGACATATGATCCTGCCTCTGCCCGGCGCAATCGATATCAAGCCCGCAAAAGCCATGGTTCCATTCTTTGGTGTGGTTCCCGCTTTGATGGATGAAGAAGGGAAAGAAATAAAAGGACCCGGAAAAGGCGCCCTCTGCATTAAGAAAGGATGGCCCGGCATTACCCGCGGTTTGTGGGATGATAAAGAAGGCCGGTTTGAAGAGAACTACTTCTCCCAGTTCCCCGGTTACTACTTCTCCGGCGACGGCGCCGAACGCGACGCGGACGGTGATTACAAGATCACAGGCCGCGTGGATGATGTTATCAATGTGTCCGGCCACAGACTGGGCACCGCGGAAGTTGAGGCGGCGCTTACGTCTCATCCTGATGTCGCCGAAGCGGCGGTTGTCGGTTTCCCGCATGACATTAAAGGACAAGGTATCTTCGCCTATGTCACTCTGCAGCATAACGTAGCCAAGACGGATGATCTCAAAAAGGCTCTTGTCGCGCATGTCCGCAAGGTTGTGGGTCCGATCGCGTCACCCGACCAGATTCAATGGGCTGACGGTCTGCCCAAAACCAGATCCGGAAAGATTATGCGGCGTGTGTTGAGAAACGTCGCCGCTAAGACGTTTGGTGACTTCGGTGACACATCAACTTTGGCTGATCCGGCCGTAGTGGATGATCTCGTAGACAATAGAAAGAAGCTAGGCTAGCCCCGGCTATGTAGAAAAAGTTTCAACAGTTTTGCTACATTGACGTCCCTCCAAAAAATGCCGTTCCCTGATTCACAGGGAACGGCATTGTCCTGTCTAATATCCGAAGGTGAAAGGTTTAAGTGGAGAGGAAATAAGATAACTCTTTACGCACTTGCGCAAATTTGCGGTTCAGTACTGTGCGCGTCAGTCAGACTAAAACAGTGACTTTCGTGGAGCCATTTATATAAGAATACTTTACCTCACAATCGAGTTCCCGAATGATATGTTTTATGATTTTGTTTGTTGAATCAATTACGGATACGAAACCGGAAATGCCATGCTCCTTGCCAATGGCAAATATTTCCCCCAATAATAATTTGCCAAGGCCGTTATGCTGCCAGTCGTCACGGACCACAATGGCACAGTCGGCAAAATTATCTTTAGGATCATAACTATAACGGCTTACGGCAATAATGGAATCTTTTCCGTCTTCTTGTATCACAGCGGCAAGGGCGAAACTGTTGTTGTAATCGATGTGGGTTGATCGAAAAAGCAAATCTTCCGGAAGCGCGTTAAGGGGCGTCAAAAAACGCAGATATTTGGAATCTTCGTGAAGCTTGTTGAATAAATCTACGATAAGATGTCCGTCTGTCCACAAAATAGGCCTGATAAACACCGTTTTTCCGTTTTTAAGCGTAAGCCGGCTTTCATATTGAACGGGATATCCTTCATTAAAAATTTGCGGCATCCTTATCTCTCCGAAAACGTAAGAACTTGGTGTTCCTGCTAAATTATATGTTTTCAAATTTAAACCTTATGCCTTCATCTTTTGTTTCTGATCACGAAAGACTCAAAGACATCGAAACCATGTTCTCGTCTTTGGAATCCAATGTAAAATCGCAGTGCCGGAAAATTCTTATCATAGCATAATTTTCCTGAAGAGTTTCGGCGCGAATCATCTTGTAGCCTTCCTTTTTGGCCAGTTCGATACATTGTTCCGATAATAAATGTCCAAGGCTCTTATTCTGCCATGGATCGGAAATAATGATTGCGTATTCCGCTTCTCCCTCAAAGCGCTTGTTTCTGATTAAACGGGCGATGCCCAGGAATTTATGCTTGTCGCCATCTTTCAATTCCGCGACGACGGCGACTTCGTCCTCCGGATTGAGATTGCAGAAACGCAAAGCCCGCTCGGGTGTGGCCGAAAAAGGAGATAAGAACCTCAGCCACAGAGACTTTTGCGAACAACCGTTAACGAAATCCGTCCACAGGCCGATATCCCTGGGATTGATGAGGCGCAGACGCACGGGCATGTTATCGACAGAAAGCGAATCCTTGGTAAGGTGACGGGCGATGGAATCGGCAATGGCGCTCTGACGTCTTATACCGTAATGATACATCTGACTCAGGACTTCCGCCGCCGTTTCCGCTGTGGAATAAACGGGAATGCCTGCCTGTTCCATCTTAACCACACCATCTATCATAAATTCTTTACAGGCCACACAGCATACGACCGGTTTCCCTTTGTAATCTATGTTTTTCATGGTCTCCACAAAGGAATTCAGCATCTCGCCCTGGATAACCACTATGAAACTGTGTACGTCATTGCTTTCAATTCCGATTTCAATTAGATTTTTGACCTGCTGCGGCGTCATAGAGAAAGAGCAGTCAATGGGATTGCCGACATTGGCATAATCGGGCAGAGCATTTCTCAGGCGTGTTTGAAAATAAGGTTCCAGGGTGGACAGACGCATATCGCAGAGATACAACATGTCGGTAGCCGCCACACCCATCGATCCGGTATAGGTAATCACCAGAACGCCGTTACCTTTCGGGACGGGCTGTTTGGAAAAAGCGCGCGTCAGCGCGAACAGATGTTCGTTGTCCGTTGCCCGGATCAGGCCGCTTTGTTTAAAAGCCGCGCTGTTGACTTCGTCATTGCCTGCCAGCGACGCTGTATGGGAGGAGACGGCTTTTTTACCGGCTTCCGTGCGTCCCGATTTCAGAACAATGACGGGTTTACGTACTGCCGCCCGGCTGGCTACGTCCACAAAGCGCTTGCCGCTGCGGATATCTTCCATATACATGACGATTACAGAGATATGATCGTCGTCACTTAAGTATTCCAGAATATCTGTTTCATTGATGTCCATTTTGTTGCCGATTGTAGCCACTATTCCGAAATCCAGAACATTGCTCAATCCGGTAAGAATACCGGCGGCATAAACACCGGCCTGCGCGACCATGCCGACATTGCCCTTTCGCAAATCGGAAAGTAATCCGATAGATTGTACCATATTGTGATGAGTGTTGATGACTCCGGAACAATTCGGGCCAAGCACGCGGCATCCATGCTGACGAATGATCTTTTCAATCCTTTCCTGCGCCAGCTTGCCTTCTTCGCCGCTTTCGGCAAATCCGGCGGCCTCCACAACCATATACTTTATTCCCTTTGCGCAGCAATCGGCAATGGCTGCCTCAACCGCTTTGGCAGGAACAATAATGACGGCCATGTCAACCGGTTCCTGAACATCCAAAATAGATTTGTAGGCTTTGATTCCCTTGATGGAATCTTTTCCCGGATTAATCGGGTAGAGTCTGCCGGGAAAATCATGATTGATAAGATTCCAGAAGACATTATAGCCAAGTTTTCCCCTGACATCGGAAGCGCCGATTACCGCGATGCTTTTCGGATAGAAGAAATCCCGCAGACTCTGACGGCCGGTCGGCGTTACATTTTCTGCCGGTGATGCCTCGCTGACAAACATACGGGCGTCCACGGTCACATACCCGTCCGGATAGAGAAACAGAGGATTGAGATCCAGTTCGTTGAATTCCGGATTTTCAATCACCAGTTGAGATATTTTTAAAAGGAGTTGCCGGAGTGAAGCCAGATCGACAGCCTGGCCCCGATACCCTTTCAGAATGTCCGAGCCTCGGATGTCTTCGATCATTTGCACGGCGTCTTTTTCGGTAATCGGCAGAACGCGAAAAGAAACATCGCGCAGGACTTCCACAAACACACCGCCCAGGCCGAACATGATCAGCGGGCCGAAGCTGGGATCGCGCGTCACGCCGATGATGGCTTCAATGCCCGGCCTGGCCATACGCTGCACGGCAACGCCTTCGATATGCTGATATTTGAATGTCTCGATAATTTCACGGTAGGCATTGCGCACGTCCCCGGCGCAAAGCAGATTGAGCTTGACGCCGCCGGCATCTGTTTTGTGAACGACATCCGGCGAGACAATCTTCAACACTACGGGAAACCCGATTTTTTCGCTGATAGCAAGCGCTTCATCTTCGGAGCGGGCAACCAGAAAGCCTGTAGTCGCAATGCCTATGCCTTCAAGGATTTCCTTGCTTTCGTGTTCCATCAGATAGCTGCGGTTGTCCCGGATGGCCTGATGGATGATTTCCGATAATTCATCTTTCAGCAGTCCGGATTGCGCAGAAGACGTGATACCTTTATCCGATGTCACCTTTTGTGATCCTGAAATTTCGTTGTTCATAATGTCCTCCCCTGACATATATATCCGCTTCCTTTTTGACTCAGATTTAAAAAGATACGGAACTTCAACCCAATAATAAATTAACACGGACATTTAAAATATAATATCAGCAGAGGTCTTATTTGTGTGTCAGAACAATACTGTATGCTATGACGGTTTTTGTCTGACATGGCTCATCTTAAAGGGAGTTTTTGCATAGCCTGCGAAAATTTCCGGCAATATAAAGTTCTATTTATTACACGCTCCCCCGAGAGGAATGCGCTTTTGATCAAAGCGTTATCTTTGATTCAAAAATAAAAGAAGATATTTTAATTGATAAGTTTATTGTGGACGGCGTACAAAGTAAGTTCGGCGTTTTTTTTCATGACCATCTTTGACATGACGCGGGTGCGGTAAGTGCTGATGGTCTTAACGCTTAAACAGAGTTCGTCGGCGATATCGGAAACGGATTTTCCTCCTGCCAGCATCAGCATCACTTGATGCTCACGGTTGGAGAGCCGCTCGTGGGGAAGTTTTTGAGTGTCTGTTTCCAGTTCATCAGCCAGTTTTTCCGCCAGTGATGCAGTGACATATTTCCCTCCGCCAGCTGCTTTGCGGATGGCGCCGATGAGTTCCTGCGGCGCGCTTGCTTTGGTGAGATAGCCCGACGCGCCGGCGCGCAGCGCGCGCACAGCGTATTGCTCTTCGGGGTGCATACTTAAGATCAACACAGCGAGTTTCGGACGCTGGTTTTTAATGTCCTCCAAAACCTCAAGGCCACTGCGGCCCGGCATGGTAATATCCAGAAGAACCACGTCATAATCATGTTGCAGAACTTTTTCCAGCGTTTCTGAACTGTTTTGCGCTTCGTCCTTGACGGCCATATCCTTCACATCCGCAAGAATCTGCTTGACGCCCTGGCGCACAACGGCGTGGTCATCGGCAACTAGTATGCGTATCATGATTGTCGTTCTCCTTTTCCCAGTGGAATTAAAACTCTAACCATTGTTCCGGATGGTTTTACGTTTCGGACATGAACAGTGCCGCCCCAGAGATGGGCGCGTTCGCGCATGCCGATCATCCCGAAAGACCGGGTGTCATCAATTTGCCATTGTGTGATGCCTATTCCGTTGTCCGTCACTTCCAAACACAGTTCTTTTTCTTTTACCATAAGGTCTACCTTGCAGAGCGTGGCCCTTGCATGCCGGGCAATATTGGTAAGCGTTTCCTGAAAAATGCGGAAAATGGCCGTGGCCTGTTCCTTATCGATCACACTATTGCCGCAATCAATATGAGCCTGGCAGCAAATGCCGGAGTGCTTCTGAAAATCCGCCGCCTGCCATTCAATGGCTGCCGGCAGTCCCAGATCATCGAGCAGACTGGGACGCAGTTCTGTAGTAATATTATGCACGCTTTCAATGGTCGCGTCGACCAGACTCGACATGTTTTGCGTTTTGTCCCGGATGCTTTTATTGCCGGCCAGAAGCCGGTTTGTAAGCCAGGAGAGGTTCATTTGCAGCGCGGTGAGCGATTGTCCCAACTCATCATGGATTTTGCGCGCAATGCGCGTGCTTTCTATCTCACGCACCGACTGAAGATGAACGGACAGATTTCGCAATTCCTGACGCGAGCGTTCCAGATCTTCCTGCGCCTTTTTTTCCGCCGTAATATCTTCATAAGTGACCACGATGCGCTTCTCGCGCAGCTTCTCCCCAATACGGGAGGCCTTCATCCGGCAGATAATTTCCTGCCCATCCTTGCGCAGGCAGGGGAATTCCGTTTCATATGTCCGCTGATGCTCAAGGGTGGAATAAAAGATGTCGCCGATTTTATCGGCATCTTCCTCGTTGCAATAAATCATAGTGATCCTCTTGCCGATAAGTTCTTCGCGGTGCCAGCCGAAGATGATCTTGACTGCGTGATTGGCGAAATTAATGCGCCGTTCGTGAAGGCCCAACACCGCCTGAGGGATTGCGTCGAGAATGGATGATTCCAGCGCTTCGAGTTCTTCAAGCCGTCTGCCGGCTTCTTTGCGTTCGGTTATGTCTATGGAATTACCCAGGATGGCCCGTTTCCCTTTGAATGTAATCGACATGACGGTTTCCATGATCCACTTGATCCGGCCATCTTTGGTGACAATGCGAAATTCATAGGGCGAAAAACGCTGCTCTTTGAGCATCATGATCGCGTATTTAGCCGTTTTGCGCCGGTCTTCAGACAGGATAATACAGGAAGGATCCATTTTAAGCATTTCACTTTCACTGTAACCGGCATAATCCCGGAAGTGATGATTAACAAACTGAAATCGTTTGTTCTGCATGACGTAAAATCCTACCTGGGAACTCTGTGCCAGGATTTTATATAAATCTTCTTCAGACGTTCCCTTAGACCGCGTCTGGTTGTTATTCGACAACTGCGCTTGTAAATGATTAACCAGATTAATCAAATCATTTTTTGACTTTTTCTCCAAGCTCATGGGCCGCTCCGGCGCGTGAAAGATTCATAGTTAATAAGACGCTTTATCTAATCACAATTGACGGGAAAAATAAATAGTTGTCTCTGAAAAAGTACATTTTATGCGCAAATCATCAATCTCAACGAAATTGCGGGATTTTAATCAGTAACGGAATTAATCATCAATACCCGAAAGCGAACATTGATGCCACGCGTTATTTTTTATGATCAATATCTAATTGACACAATATCATTCTTCATATAGTTTAATTAATGGAATTGTATTATGAATTAAATGGAGATGTTTGATGAGTAATACTTTGATTGGTCCCATGCGGCCTAACTTTCTGGTTTTAACCCCCGCCTGTGTGCTGCTGGGAATCGCGACTGCCTTCTGGTCTGGAGCTTCTCTTAATCCGTTATATATTATTCTTATATTCGCAGGCGCTCTTATGGCGCATACCAGTGTCAACGCGCTCAATGAATATCAAGACTTCAAAAGCGGACTCGATCTTATCACCGTGAAAACACCCTTTTCAGGTGGAACAAAGAGTCTGCCTGAAAACCCCCAAAAGGCTCATCTGGCATTGATTACCGGTTTAGTCAGTCTTATTCTTACTGCTTGTATAGGTGTCTATTTCCTGATCCAACGCGGGCCGTGGTTATTGCCTGTCGGCCTTCTTGGGATTATAATCATTTATACTTATACACCGTTCATTACGCGTCATCCACTCTTGTGTCTGATTGCCCCCGGCCTTGGCTTCGGGCCGTTGATGGTGATGGGCACCGATTTCATGTTGACCGGCCATTATTCCTGGACTGCGGCATGGGCTTCACTGACGCCGTTTTTTCTAGTCAGCGATTTGCTGCTCCTTAATCAATTTCCTGATGTTGAGGCTGACAGGCAATTTGGCAGAGACCACCTGCCCATACGAATCGGACGCCCCTTAAGCGCCATAGTGTATATTGTTTTTTTGATTTTGACTTATGTGTCGATTATTGCCGAATGTCTGTTGAAAGTGCTTCCTTCGGGAGCGCTTATGGGTCTGGTTACATTGATTTTGGCCGTTCCGGTGATGCGCGGCGTCGTACGCTATGCCGATGATATTCCCGGCTTGATCCCGTTCATGATTAAAAATATAATTATCAATATCGGCACGCCGGTTTTTGTCGCCCTGGGATTATTTTTTGCGCGCCGGTAAAAATAGAGAAATGGAGACACATATGCTTAAAAACAAACTGTTCCGGTATTTTTGCATGATGTCCGGCGCTGTGGCCGGATGGATTTTCATCTTACCCGGATTATTATTTCCTGTAATTACGAATAATTTTAAGCAGTGTTATCGCCACGCCAACCGGTTTAGAAAATCCGCCATTTCCGGAAACACATCACGGGTGATTTCTCCTCTGACGATACCGTGAAGATGAAAGTGAACCTCCCTGTATATTTTGTCGGGAGATGAGATACAATCATAAATTTTCCTGCCGCTTTTTCCCTCTACCTTGGGGTCATTGTCTGCCTGAATGATTAGTGCGGGGATTAAAAGAGAGGGAAGCGCCGCGTATACTTTTTTCATCAGCGCCTTGACCTGCACGATGCTTCGTACTGGACATCGGTTATAGTTGATATGCGGGTTGTCAGGCTGATTGGGAACAAAATCCATGCGCAGGTGTTTGATGCTCATGGCGGAAAGAAACAAATTCCACCGGTCGAGTTGTTCAGCAAATCTGGAAGAGAAACTTTTGAACTTCAGTGGCGCGCTGATGGAGATAACCGCTTTAAACGCCCCCGGCTTGGTGACGGCCTGATGAAGCGCTAACGCCGCGCCTGTTGAAAAACCGGCCACAACGATTTGCCCGCAGCAGGTTTTCAGGATGTCGTGTCCACGGTTCACGGAATCCACCCAATCGTAAAAGCTTTGTTCCGCCAGATCCAGCGCGGAAGTTCCGTGTCCTGCAAGTCTTGGCGCGTAGACAGTGTATCCCTGTGAATATAAAAAATCCGCCCATTCACGAACTTCTTCCGGCGCAGCCATGAGACCGTGTATCAGAAGCACTCCGCGATTTGTTTCCGGATGATGCAGAAGGTAGGGCTCTCCTATATGACTGGGTTTTGTTTCGCCTTCCAGAAAGTGTTTTTTATAATCCCTTTCAAAAAGCAGGGATTCCTGCTGCATAAGTTGCTTACATGCGTCCGAGACTGACATAGTTTTGAAGTATCACGCCATGATGGCCGGAGGGGCCGTTTTATTAAAATTCTTTAATGCTATTAGGCGGCCTTTTGGAAATAGACGATATAAATCATCGCGTAGTGAAGCCCGCCGCCGATCAGTACCATGATGTGAAAAAGCTCGTGAAAGCTGAAGATTCCGGGGATAAGCTTCGGTTTCTTCGTTGCGTAGATTATACCGCCCAGCGTAAAAAACATTCCACCGGTAAACAGCAAAATTCCCTGTGCGAGGTTCATGTATGAAAGTATTTGTTTAAGAGGGATGACCGCGATCCAGCCCATGACCAGATAAATAACGGCATAGAGAATTCTGGGCGCACGCGGGAAAAAAAGTTGAGAGATAATCCCTAATCCCACAAGTCCCCACTGGATAGCCAGGATGGACCAGCGCCAGGTGCCATTCAGATACATATAACAAATAGGGGTGAAAGTTCCGGCGATCATGCAAAAGATGGCGAGGCGGTCCATTCTCCGCCAGAAAGACTTCTCATTCTCTTCTTTCTTAAAGGCGTGGTATAATGTGCTTGCCAAAAAGAGAAAAAACATCGAGACCCCGTAGATCAGGGCGGTAATCAACGCTGATGCCGAATATCTGGCGACCAGCGCTAAAAACACAGTACCCACCGCCGCCGCGATGGCGCCGGCCAAATGTGAATAGAAATTAAAAGATTCTTGTTTTTTTATGCTCATGATACTTCCCTTTTATTAGCAACTTTTTTTGTTATTCAAGGGAAGATTATAGTGGCCTGATAAAGGTGCCATGACCTGCCCGAACTTTTAACAATTCTAACATATTTTATATTAGAATACAGTTATTTTTTATTTTTCAATGATAATAATCCATTGGAGCCGGAAAGTGTTAATATAATTCAGGAAAGAGATAAAATCCTGATTTTGTCTTCCCCCGCGGATGCCATATATAGCGCTTGTTATTGTTAATAAAAAAGCATAAATATTAGCAATAAATGATTCTGTTATCAGTTATATCTTCGTTTATTGGATTTTATACATCAGGACACTTTCAAAATTGAGGTTGCCGTGACACATCACATGATGAAATCAGGTTATGCAGCTCTAACTGACCGGATCAATCTTTACCCCCAGGGAGCGCCTCCGTCGGACGCACTTTATAAAATCCTGAATATTCTGTTCACACCCAAAGATGCCGCTTTGGTATCACTCCTTCCCATAAAACCATTCACGGTTGAGAATGCCTCCCTCGCCTGGAAGATGAAGATATCATCTGCCCGGAAAATATTGGATGATCTGGCCAGTCGGGCAATTCTTCTCGATATTGAAGAATATGGGAAGCAGGTCTATTTTCTCCCCCCTCCCATGGCCGGTTTCTTTGAGTTTTCTCTTATGAGAATCCGCGGGGATATTGATCAGAAAATGTTAAGCGAACTTTTCTTTCAGTATCTTAATGTGGAAGAAGACTTCATAAAAGCCCTCTTTACAGAGGGAGAAACGCGGCTTGGTCGTGTCTTTGTTCACGAGCCATCTCTTCGGTCAGAATTTAGCCTGGCTGTTTTCGATTATGAACGCGCCACAGAGGTTATTAAAACAGCTTCCTTCAGGGGCATCAGTATCTGTTACTGCCGTCATAAAATGCAGCATCTCGGCAGAGACTGTGGTGCGCCGAAGGATATTTGCATGACATTTAACGTGACGGCGGGGTCGCTGATAAAACACGGTCATGCACGTTGGGTAAGTCAGGATGAGTGCCTGGATTTGCTGCAAGTTGCCTATGATCAAAAACTGGTTCAGTTCGGTTCCAATGTTCGTAAGGAGGTTAATTTCATCTGCAACTGCTGCGGCTGCTGTTGTGAGGCCATGATCGCGGCCAGACGTTTCGGCCTTCTGCATCCTGTACATACGACAAATTTTCTACCGGAGATTCAAGAAGGAAATTGCACAGGTTGCGGCCAGTGCGTTAACGTCTGTCCCGTGGATGCCATGAGTCTCATTTCTGCAAACAATCCACACAAACCGAAGGCAAGAATAGCTCGTTTGCGTGAGGAAATTTGTCTCGGTTGCTGTCTTTGCGCAAACGCCTGTCCCAGAAAGCACATTACATTAAAATTTCGTTCCCGGAGGGTCATAACACCATTGAATTTTGCTCATCTGGCTGTTGTGATGGCTATCGAAAGGGGAAAACTGCAGAATCTGATTTTTGATAATCAGGCTCTTTTAAGTCACCGGGCCATGGCGGCTATCCTTGGTGTTATTCTTAAATTGCCCCCCCTTAAACAGGCGATGGCTAACTGCCAGTTGAAATCAAGATACCTTGAGTCCTTAATCAGGCGACTGAATGCAAAAGATAAACCCCAATCGTTTAAGTGAGCATTTATTTAAGTCCCTGTTAGTTTTATATTTACTTGAGTTCAAAGGCCTCTTGAAGCTATCCGGAGTCTTTTTATTTTTTATAGAGTGAGAAAATTTTGATAATCTTTTCTTGTATCCTCTGTGTAAAAAGTTTAAAAGAAAACTGTTATTAGATGGGATGGTTTAAATGCATTCTCTGCTGCCGCAAATAGTTCAATATAGTTATTGGGGAATATTTTTCTCGATGGCGATTGGCATTTTAGGTTTACCCATTCCGGATGAAGCACTGATGGTTTTTGCGGGTTTCCTGATTTTTCAAGGTAAACTGAACTATGCGCTAACCATTATCGTTGCATTTATTGGGACTTCATGCGGAGTTACTATCGCTTATTCTGTCGGGACGCTTTCTGACAAGATAATACTCAAGAAATATTCCGACAAGATGCATATCAATCCCGAGCATTTTCAAAACGCCGAAGAATTTTATAGAAAGTATGGAAAATCGATATTGTTTGTCGGTTATTTTATTCCGGGAGTGAAACATTTGACAGCGCTTCTGGCAGGCATTTCCGAAATGTCTTATCGAACATTTGCCATATACGCTTACGGGGGGGCATTATTTTGGACAGTTGTTTTTGTAAATTTAGGTTATTTCCTCGGAAATGGTTGGCATCGATTTGCTCATTATTCCTACAAATTCATTATACCTCTTGCAGCCATTGTATTAGTGGTAACTATTATTGTACTGTATTTAAAACCAAATAAAAATAAATAATCGAAGTTAAGATGATGTATCGGCAACTTACTCCCGGAAAATAGTTTAATCAGTCATGCGAAATTTCCGTCAACGGTTAAAGGGGAGAAGATGGGAGAAGTTTTAAAATAAGATGTTAATCTGTCCTGACCAATATTTGACCTCACAAATATGTCAAATTAGTCTTATCATCCCCAACACTCGTGTTTAAACCCCGGCGAATCACCGGAAAATTATTTACGAATTAAAACCGGATAGGGCTTTTACGGACATCATTTAAAAAACACCCGGCTATCGACGATAGAAACGTCCTTGCCCTTTTCGTGGACAATAACGGGATTCAGATCAATTTCGGCGATATCCGGCACCGTTGCCAGAAGCTGTGATACGCGGCAGATTACGTCACAAAAGGCGTCTATATCAGCCGTCATTTTTCCTCTTGCCCCTTGCAGCACCGGATAAGCCCGGAGTTGTTTGAGCATGTCCATCGCTTCACTTTTTGTAACCGGAGCGAGGCGAATGGACGTGTCCTTGAAAATTTCGAGAAAAATGCCGCCTAAGCCGGCAATAACAATTGGTCCGAAGACCGGATCCTGGCGTCCGCCGACAAAACATTCAATACCATCTTCCGCCATTTTTTGAATCAGGAAACCGTCAATGGTCGGTTGTGGCGTAATTTTTTCGAAAGCATCGTTCATGCCGGAAATGGCCTTGGCCAGTTCCTTATGATTTTGAATCTTCAGCCGCACACCGCCCACGTCGGATTTATGGGACGCGTCCCGGGAAAGAAGTTTTACGGCAACGGGGAAATTAAGTTTGCATTTACTTGCTTCCTTCGCTGATTTGACAGTGACACCATCAACGCATCGAATGTCTGCGGCCTCGGTAATTTGCAGGGCTTCATCCGTCAGGGGAATACGTTTCTCAATACGGCAGAGATTTTTAATTTTATGGATGGCATCCAGATCGATAGAAGAAAAAACATTGCCCTCCCTTGTATCCCTCGTCGTTCTTTCTTCATAATAGGTGGCCGATGCATCGAGGGCTTTAGCCGCTATCAGGGGCGAAGTGAAAATGGGGTATCCCTGGTTCTTCGAAATATTCAGCAATTCAGGGGCGTCGGTATTCACGGTTACGGCGACCGGTTTTTGATATTGTTTCACCAGTCTGCCGACATTGCTTAAGAAATCACGCGACATTTCGGATTCATAAGTGGATACATAGAGATGATTGAATAGAACACCGTCGACATCCGGGAGTTTCAGAGCTTCTTCAAGAATTTTGGTAAAGATGGTGTAATCGAAAATTTCTCCCAGATCCAGTGGATTCTGATGGGCAATGACCCGCGTGTGGTAGATAGTTTTTACCGTTTCGATAAAAGCCGGGGGAAAATCAACCAGCGAGAAGCCGAATTTGGCGCAGGCATCGACAGTTAGAACAGCATGCCCGCCGGAACGGGAGAGGACGGCGACGCGTCTGCTTTTCATCAGAGGAAGCCGGATAATTTTTACCGCGTTAAGAAAGTCTATATCGTCCTCCGCACGAATGACTGCCGCCTGGCGAAAACAGCCGTCGACAACCGCATCGTCGGCGGAAAGGGCAGTTGTATGGGACTGTGCTATCTTGGCAGTCATATTGCTGCGATTGGATTTCTGGACAATAATCGGCTTGTCAGACCGGAGCGCCAGATCAAAAAAGGCCCTGCCGCGCTTGAATCCTTCCAGATACATTGTAATGACATCAGTTTTTTCATCTTTGATCAGGTAGTCGAAAACATCCACTTCGTCTATCTGCAATTTATTGCCGATGGCGGCGAATTTGCCGGGAATAATGGCATTGTCGCCGAATTCTTTAAGATAGGCACTACCGATACCACCGCTCTGGACAATCATGGCCACGCGCCCACCGGACGGTGTTTCGGGGAAGAAGCCGAAGGGCATCATCATTTTAATATCAAAATTAATCGTGCCGATACAGTTGGGACCGATGAAACGAATATTGTAACGGTCGGCAATTTCCAATACCTTTTTTTCCAGAATATGCTGACCTTCAGAGTATTCGCTGAAACCGCCTGATTCGATAACAATCCGTTTAATGCCCTTTTTCCCGCAGTCTTCCATAAAGTCCGGCACAGTCTGCGCCGGAGAAATAATAATGGCGACATCAGGCACTTCCGGGAGTTTATCAACGCTGTCATAAACATGCGCGCCGGCAATATCTCCTTCCTCCCGGCTTACGCCGTAAATATTTCCTTCATATCCGTTCTGCCGGTTGTTCAACACGATTATATGTCCCAAATTTATTTTCTTTACGGAAGCTCCGATGACTACCATGCTGCGCGGATAGAAAAATTTTTCCATTTTGTTATTTTAATCCTTTCTCAACCTACCACTCTTAGGCGATTAAACAGATCATGCAAAATCGCAGGGAAATTATTTACCTATTTTTGATTGAATACGGTTCTGGTATTCAACAATTTCGTTTCTCAAAATATTAAGATCGGCGATGCGGTCATCAAGCCTTCGCAATTGATTGCCCATTAATTCCAGCAGTCGCCGGAGTACCTTATCATTAGATTTTTCAATTGTCCACATCGCTTCGAGTTCCTGCATTTCCGATAAGGTCATACCCATTATTTTCAGGCGTTTGATCAGTTTCAGGCGCCGTAGATCCATGTCTGTATAGACCCGGCGTCCCCCCTCAATACGCTTGATGGAATTGAGCAGGCCAATTTCTTCGTAATAGCGGATGGTACGCTGGCTCATATCCAGTTTTTGAGCTATTTCACCAATGGAGGTGAATGGCTCATTTGTTTCTTCCATGGTTTATAATTCCTCTCCGGATTATGAATTATATTGTTCTTTCAGCTCCCGCTTTAAAATTTTCCCTGATGGATTTTTGGGCAGTTTGTCAGCGATGAATACTTTTTTCGGGCATTTAAAACCTGCCAGATGTTCCTTGCAATAGGCGACAATCGCCTTTTCATTGAGTGATGAGCCTTTCTTCGGCACTGCCACAACCGCAACAATCTCTATCCACTTGGGATCGGACAGACCAATCACTGCTACCTCTTCGATAGACGGATGCCGGTACAGCACTTCCTCAACTTCGCGCGATGCCACATTCTCGCCTCCGGTTTTAATCATGTCCTTCTTGCGGTCAACCACTGAAAGATAACCGTCATTATCGAAACGTCCCAGGTCGCCGCTGTGGAACCAGCCGAATTGAAAAGCTTCGGCCGTTTTTTCAGGGTCGTTCAGATATCCGGTCATGACATGACCGGACCGGTGCACAATTTCCCCGATTTCTCCCAGAGGGACGAACTTGCCGTCATCATCCATGAGACGTGTTTCCACGTTAAGCACCGGTTTGCCCGCGGACCCCGGCTTCAAAAGCTGATCTTCAGGTTTTAAGATGGTGGCCACCGGCCCCATTTCCGTCTGACCATAATAGTTCCAAAGTTTCAGACCGTGGAAGACGACGGACAACTGTTTGATAATCTCCACCGGCATAATGCTCGCGCCATAGGCGGCCTTTTTCAGGCTGGCGTGGTTGTAATTCCTGAAATTCGGATGGTTCAAAATTCCAATCCATACAGTGGGCGGAGCAAACATATGCGTGATCTGGTACTTTTCAATAAGCTTGATCATTTCCAGAGGATCTGCCTTGTGCATGATCACATTGGTGGCTCCGATATACAAATATGGCATGAGGAAGCAATGGAGCTGGGCGCAATGAAACAGAGGCAGGGCGTGGAGGCTTACATCGTCGGTTTCGTACTGACCGTCGAAGATGCAGCTGTGATACTGCGACATGAGCGCCCGGTGTGAGAGCATGGCTCCTTTCGGTTTTGACTCTGTTCCGCTGGTATAAGGAATTTGTACTATATCTTCCGCGCTGACCTCCACCTGGGGTTCATCAAAGGGCATGGTTTCCATTTCCGTGATCAGGTTGAAGAAGCCTTCAGGGATGATGGAATCCCCTAAGGGGATGAAGCCCCACTTCTGGACGGAAGAGAATTTATTCTGGTTTTGGGCGATAATCGGATAAAGTGTATCTTCTATAATGAATATTCGCGAACCCGAATGATTGATAATAAAGGCTATTTCCTCGGCATTGAGCATGTAGTTGATGGGAACCTGGATGGCGCCGATTTTGGCCAGGCCCATCATGCTGATGGGATAATAGTGGGAGTTGTATGCATAGACTGCCACTCTGTCGCCTTTTTTAATCCCGTAGCTTGTCATAAGATTGGCAAAACGCCTTGCTTCCCGTTCGAGATCATAGAACGAAAGTTTCGTGTCACGGAAGATAATGGCGGTCTTATCGCCATATTTTGTTGCCGCCCTGCGGGCCATATCTCCGATCGTATCGCGATTGATGATGTTGCTCATAGTTTTAACCTTTTACTTCATGATGTCATTAAGATTGATATTTTTTTTCAAATATTTCCTTCATTTTAAATTTCTGAATCTTGCCGCTGGCTGTCATCGGGTAGGCATCTACAAACTCCCAGTATTTGGGAATCTTGTGACGGGCGATTTTTCCTTTACAAAATTCAATGAGCTCTTCGGCTGAAGCCATTTGTCCGCTCTTTAGCTGAATGGCGGCCAGCACCTGCTCACCATATTTCTTATCGGCAATACCGATGACCTGCACATTCATCACTTTGGGATTTTTATAGAGAAATTCCTCCAGTTCGCGGGGATAGATATTTTCACCGCCGCGGATAATCATATCCTTGATTCGGCCGGTCACTTTGAAATATCCTTTTTCATCAAGCGTTCCCAAATCTCCCGTGTGGAGCCAGCCTTCCCTGTCGATGGTCTCCGCCGTTGCCTCCGGCATTTTATAATAGCCCTTCATTACGCAGGCGCTTCTTGTAACGATCTCACCCTGCACATTTGCGGGCACGTCATCGCCTGTTTCCGGATCAATGATCTTGCCTTCGATATCGGGCAAAAGCCGCCCGACAGATGCCACGCGCAGCTTCACAGGATCATCGCGCCGAGTCATTGTCATGACGGGAGAAGATTCCGTCTGACCGAAGGCAATGACGATTTCGGGACAATGCATTTTCGTGCGCACCTGATTCATCGACTCTTCAGGGCAGGGGGCTCCGGCCATAATGCCCGTGCGCAGAGAACTCATATCGTACTTTTCAAAATCGGGATGATTCAACATCGTCACAAACATTGTCGGCACGCCGTTGACGGCGGTGCATCTCTCCGCGGTGATAAACTGAAGCGCTTTGAGTGCATCAAAAGATTCCAGAATAACCATCGTCGAACCGTGGTAAATGCAATTAAGCGTGCTCATCACACAGCCGAAGCAGTGAAACATCGGCACCTGAATCAGCAGGCTGTCTTTTTCCGTCATGCCCATGACATCTCCGACCATTCGGGCATTATTGACAATATTGTGGTGAGTCAGCATAACACCTTTCGGAAAACCTGTGGTGCCCGATGTATACTGCATGTTGATCACATCATCATCGGAAAGAGAATTCATCCGGTCATCCAGTTCCTGCCCGGTTATTTTCTCTCCCATCTTGATCATATCGGGAAACTTGAACATGCCGGGCGTGTTTTCTTTTTTGCCGATATAGATCACGTTTTTTAAAAGCGGCAGTTTTTCCGAAACCAGAGATCCCGCTTTAAAGGAATCCAACTCGGGGGCGACCTTACGGACAGTATCGTAAAAGCTGGTGTCTCTGTAGGTATCGATGAGAAACAAACTCGTGGAATCAGACTGCTTTAGAATGTATTCCAGTTCATGGGTTTGATAATTTGTGTTGATGGTAACCAGTACGCCGCCTACCATTCCCAGAGCCGACTGCAGATAAACCCATTCGGGAACATTGGTCGTCCATACAGCGACATGATCGCCGCGCTTAATGCCAATCGCCATGAGTCCCTTGGCGATATCCCGGCATGTTTTGTAAAATTCGCGGTAAGTCTGCCGGATGCCGAACTCCGAAGAAACAAGCGCCATATTTTCCGGATAACGTGAAGCTGTATCTTTGACTAGCTGCCCTATCGTTTTATTAACAAAATCTGACATAATAACACCCCTCGGTATTTAATTTATTTTGATCAAGACCCGCTATAAAATTCAATTCTACGTCAGGATAGCCTCGAATATATGCTTTTAATATTACAAGCATTTTCTATTTTAATGCCACCTTACGTTAACTGGCACAATATAGACGAAAAATATTTCTGTCAAGTAATTTTAATCACGTCAAAAAAGTCAGAGTTTTTTATATCGGCATAGTAAAATTGTAGTTACAACAATAGTTTGCGCTTTGGTCGTGAAGAATGATTATGTGCTGTGAAATTATTTTTTACAGATGGATGGTTTATGGAGTGGATTATACTTATGATAATTCGCGTTTGGAAGCCTGCCGTCAGTTTTTTCCTGTTTCCCGGATTATTCGTTGTGCAATGGCTTTAGCCGTAATCTTCTTCCGTTGAACTTTGGAATTGCCGGTTTGGGGGAAGTGTTCCAGAAAAAGCAAATCTTTCGGCCGCTCAAATACGGGCAGTTTTCCGTTCACATAATTTTTGAAATCAGGGGACTCATATTTTCTAGGGTCAGATGTTTCAATGATCAGGACAATTTTATCGCCCAGCCGGACGTCGGGAACAGATGAGATAATGAATCGATCTGAGATGAACTCCTCAATTCTTCTTTCAATTATTTCCGGATGATATTTTATTCCTCCGGAATTGATGACATTGTCAAGCCTGCCCAGGACTTTAAATTTGTTCTTGTGAAAAATCCGAACGATATCTCTTGTTTTAACCGGATTGTCCGCTATATCGGGGGCATTTATAATCAGGCAATCTTTCTCATCCTTATTAATCGTTACACCCGGCATCGTTGTATAATAAGATGAGTGCTTTTTGCCGCTTAGTCTGCGGAGGGCAATGTGCGAGACGGTCTCCGTCATGCCATAGGTTGAGAAAACTTCAGTGTTAAGTTCCTTAAGCCTTTCTTCAAGAGGCGCGGGTATAGCTCCGCCGCCGACAATAAGTTTCCTTATCGACTCAATTTTTTTCTCTCCGTGGGGATTGTTTAAAATATTATGTACTTGCAAAGGAATCATCGCCGCAAAATCAAATTCACCCTCGATATTTTCTAAAGGATTTCCTCGCGGTTCTATGGCCGTAAGGTTCAGATTTCCCACCAGGGAACGAACAATCATCATTTTCCCGGCGATATAGTCTGAGGGCAGGCACAGCAGCGCTCTATTGCCTTCTCTAAGTTTCAAATAATCCAGTGTCATGCGTGCGCTGTTGACCAATCGCTTTTTTTTGATCTTAATCGGCTCGGGTGGGCCGGTGCTGCCGGAAGTATGGACTGTAACAAAATCGTTGTCATCATACCATTCGGCGATAAATGCCAACAGCGATTTGTCCCAATTTGCGTAATGCGGATCTTGAAGCTTGTCCCGACAGTAAGCTGCCAGCGAGAATTTGTCATGCCACAAGGCGATATTAAGAATTTCAGTCATTTTGCAGTGATGATAGGTTCCAGGTTTTATTAGCGTCAAATTTCAATTCGGCATTATCTATGTAAAGAGGGGAATCGAAATTGTTTATAAACAATTGACCGGTTCCAAGTCCATGGTGAAGATTACACCGGAGGGTGGAAGTCCATTGGGCAATGGCGTTTAGGCCAATGTTCGATTCAAGGGCAGAGGTAATCCACCATCCGATATCCGACGCGTTGGCAAGTTCGATCCACTGGCTGCATCCACCGAAACCGCCATGCAGGGACGGCTTGAGAACTAAAAATTGCGGATGGATATAATTGATGATATCCTGTTTTTGCTTAAACGAACCGATTCCTATTAATTCTTCGTCCAGGGCAATGGGGAGAGGGCTATTGGCGCATAACCGCGCTAAGAAATCATGCTGCCCCGCTTTCACCGGTTGTTCGATTGAATGGACATTAAACGCTGCCAGCGCATTTAATCTATCCATTACATTTGCGGGATTAAAAGCTCCGTTGGCATCAGTCCTTATTTCAACGTCGCTGGCCTGATATTCATTTCGTATTTTCCTGATGAGCGAAAGTTCGGCGTCAAAATCAATGGCGCCCACCTTGAGTTTAATACAGGCATATCCCTCGTTGAGTTTGTTTCGTATCTGTTCGTCTAGGAATTCCGGGCTTCCCATCCATACCAGACCGTTGATTTTGATTCTCTTCGTTCCTTCCGTAAACCCATTACGGTAAAAGATCTTAGTTCCTTTATTCCGGTAATCAAGGAACGCTGTTTCCAATCCCATCCTTATCGAGGGAAATCCCGCCAGAACATCGGGAGTCAAATCGCAATAGCGTTCAATATCTCTGCAGGTATCAGATAGTTTATCTATAAAACCTGCATCCAATTCAGGGCTCAGACCCGGTAACGGCGCACATTCTCCAATGCCTGTTTGCAGTGGATTGCCTGCATCCGAGATGGATATGAACCAGCTCGTTCTTTCCGTATAAATACCTCTTGATGTTCCTGCCGGTTGCTTGAAGCGCAGGGTGTACTTTTTATAGGAAGCTTTAATCATAAACTAAAAAACCAACCCGACTCCGAATAAAATGGAAAAAATAAATGTGGATAGCGAAAGCTTTTTAAGAAAAGGGTCAAGCTCGCGATGATCGTTAATTTTTGATATGGCATTTATATCGCGGATGAACACAGGAAAAATCAAAATAATTGCCAGTTGTCCCATTGATTTAAAATTTAACGCGGTAAAGAAAGCCGAACCGAGCAATCCCGATATAATGAGAAACGAATGATATTTTTTTGCTCTGGACATGCCCAGTTTGACAGCGATGGTTATTTTTCCGCAGCGTCTGTCATTTTCCATATCTCGCATGTTGTTTAAATTCAAAACTCCCATACTGAACAATCCTAAAACCACCGCCATCAAAGCGGCTCCCCATGAGAGTGTGTGCCGGTAAAGAAAATATGTGCCTAAGACTCCGGTCAAACCGAAGAACAGAAATACGGCAATATCTCCGAGCCCGCTGTAGCCATAAGGATTTTTGCCCAGTGTGTATGTCAATGCGGCAATCACAGAAATCAGACCGAGAAACATGAAAGAGATATAATCAACCAAGGAAAGCCCGCTTAATCCTTCACAAATAAGCCATATGCCCGCGAGGATGGCGGCAAACGTCATGCATGCGATTCCTTTTCTCATTTGCGCCTGTGTTATTGCTCCTGACTGCACTGAACGTAACGGGCCGACCCGTCCATCGTTGTCCGTGCCTTTTACGGCATCGCCGTAATCGTTGGCCAGGTTGGACAAGATTTGCAGAAAAATGGCGGTTAATAAAGCCGGTATAAGCACGCGCAAATTGAATGCTCCGTCAAACTGTGCCAAAGCGCTGCCGGTTATAATACTGGATAATGCCAGCGGCAACGTTCTGAGCCTTGCCGCTTCAATCCATATACTGACATTTTTTACCGTCATGGGAATTTGGGGTATTTATGAAACTTGGGAAGTCTTTTTTCCAGAAAAGCGTTTTTGCCTTCCTGAGCTTCTTCCGTGAGATAATACAGCAGTGTCGCGTTACCCGCGAATTCCTGCAGACCCGTCTGTCCATCCAGATCGGCATTTAGTCCGAGTTTTATCATCCGCAATGCCATCGGACTATAGATCATCATTTCTTTTGCCCAGGTTACAACTTCATCTTCCAGTTTGTCAAGCGGAACGACTTTGTTGACCATGCCCATTTCCAATGCTTCCCTGGCGGAATATTGACGGCACAGGAACCATATCTCCCGCGCTTTTTTCTGACCGACAATACTGGCCAGATAGGAGGAGCCGAAACCGGCGTCAAAGCTTCCTACTTTGGGTCCCGTTTGTCCGAAAATGGCGTTTTCCGACGCGATGCTCAGATCACAAACCACATGAAGGACATGTCCCCCGCCGATGGCGTAACCGTTGACCATGGCAATAACCGGTTTAGGCAAAGAGCGTATCTGCTTCTGGACATCTAGCACGTTGAGGCGGGGAACGCCATCTTTGCCGATGTAGCCTCCCTTGCCTTTGAGGTTTTGATCACCTCCCGAACAAAATGCCTTGTCTCCCGCCCCGGTAAAAACCACAACATTGATTTTAGAGTCTTCTTTACAGAAGCGTAAGGCATCACTCATCTCTAAAGTTGTTGTCGGCCTGAAGGCATTCCTATACCTTGGCCGGTTGATGGTTATCTTCGCAATGCCTTGCCAGTATTCGAAAAGAATATCTTCGTATTTCTTGATTTGTTTCCAGTTTCTTTTTTTACTCATGATATCTTTTTGACCTCATAAATGTATTGATCTCAGATAATTAAAATACGATTTTAATATTTCAGAATTTTGTTCCGTCGGTGTAGTGACTTCCAGCACAGCCGGTTGTGTGAATCCGGAAGTATAGAGCCATTTCAGACCATTGTTTAGAGTTTTTTCATCCGTTGCCGTAAAACAATCCAGACCGTATGCCCGGGCAATGTTTGCCACCTGGTAATTGTGACTTGCTTCAAAATGTGTTTCCAGTGTTGGCATGGCCGACGGCCCGTTAAGAAACCTGAAAATTCCTCCCCCATAGTTGTTGATGACTATAATCCTGAGATTATTAGAGAGGTGCTTGTTCCAGAGCGCGTTAGAATCGTATAAAAAGGCCAGATCACCCGCAATTACTGTAGTAATTTTATCCGCAGCATAAGCCGTTCCGGCGGCTGTGGATAAAACGCCGTCAATGCCGCTGACTCCGCGGTTCGACATGAAGGTGATGTTTTTATTGCAGACAAACAATTGAGAATATCTTACAGGAGTGCTGTTGGACAAATGCAAAATGGAGCTCTCAGGTATATGTTTCATGATGATTTGAAACGCTTTCAAATCGGAAAATACGCATTTTCCCAGAAAATCATCGTGCCGTTGCCGGGTGATGCGATCAAGTTGTTTCCACTTGTTTCTAAAATCAGATTTACAGGGACGCAGGACATCTTTAACTAAACTGAAAAAAAGTACGGGATCGCAGGAGAAAATATCCGTAAGAGACTGGAACGTGTCCGTATGTTCGCCTGCGCGGGAAAAATGGCAGTGTGCCTTCGATTTATTTTTTCTTATAAAAGATTTAATCTTCTTCGAGACGATCTGCCCGCCCAGCGTTATCAGCAAGTCTGGGGCATATTCATCTTCTTTTTCAATTGCCGATAAGACATTGTCTATGCATGGGATGAAATTGCCACCTTTCAGATTGGAAGTTGTTTCCGTAAGCACGGCCACCGAAGGATCGGACGCCAGATTGTTCAAAAGATCGCCCAGCCCGTTTACGGAGGGCATCTGTCCGGCGATAATCATTTTATTTTTACTTTGATTCCAAAGCGCGGCAAACTTCTTTATGGCGTTATCCGAAGGATTTCTTGTTTCCCCATGCAGATTGATAATTTTCGATTCCGGCAATTGCGCATCAATCAATTCGTATAACGGTTCGGAAAAAGGGATATTGATATGCACCGGAGAAAATTCCGGATAGACAAGATCATTAACGGCCTGGTTAATAACCCTTGCAACATGCCATTCTTCATCAGCGCTTTCTACTTTTTCGATCAGGGTATAGCTGCTTCTGATATAGTTTTTATAAATATCGTGCTGGCGGATGGTTTGTCCGTCGCCTTGATCTATCCATTCCGGCGGACGATCTGCTGTAATAATCAAAAGAGGGATTTTTTGATAATATGCCTCAACGATAGCCGGTGAATAATTGAGCACTGCCGAACCCGACGTACAGGCGATTACAACCGGTTTTTGCAATTGCAGCGCCATACCCAGAGCGAAAAATCCCGCGCTCCGCTCATCCACAATATTCAGGCATCTGAATTTATCAACGGCAGTCAAGGTATTAATAAGCGGTGCGTTTCTCGATCCCGGAGAAAATACAATGTCACGAATTCCCTTCTCAATGAGAATCGTCGCCAGATATTGAACGCTTTTTTTCGTTGATATCATATTAATTATTCCTGATAACGGACAATAAGCATTTTGCCTTGTGTTCGGTTTCGTCCCATTCGCTCTGGGGCACTGAACTGGATGTGATGCCCCCTCCGACATATATAACGGCGCGATCATCCAGTATTTTCATGCAGCGGATATTTACAAACAACCGCAGTTTATCTCCCATCTTCCAATTACCCAAAAATCCGCAATAGTATTCCCGCTGGTGTTTTTCATTGTTCAGTATATAGTTTTTTGCTGTCTCTTTCGGAAAACCGCAAATGGCCGGTCCCGGATGTATTGCGCCAATAAACGGTATAAGCTGTTCGTCTATTTTATTGCCGGAAAACTCAAAGGTGGTTTTAAGATGGGCGACATTACCCGCGTATTCGGTAAACGGCCCGATTTGAGAATAGTTTTCGATTTGAAATAATCTTAAGTTGTTTGCAATAAAGTCTGTGACAATTTGTTGCTCCCGTTTCATTCCCGAAGACCATTTTACTTCATGAGTTCCTCCGTTTACCGGGACGGTGCCGGCAAGTGAAACAGTTTGATATACCCCGTTTGTTTTTGCCAACAATAGTTCCGGCGTTCCACCCATCCACATGCCTATACCCGGCAAGGAAACAAGATAAACAAAAGCGCTATCAACGCTCTGTTTCAATTTCATAAACAAATTTCCGATAGTATAACCTTCAGAAATATTTGCAGATATGGTTCTGGAAATGACTACTTTGTCAACTTTCCCGGCATTTATCTGATCAATCAACTTGTTTAACGATTGAAAATAGTCCGACTTGATGATATCGCAATTAGCCGCCTCAGTGTGTTCAGTTCTCAAGAGCTTATCGGGCGGGGAAAGATTCCGCAGTCCGACAATGGCCTGAGATCCTTTCAGGTGAATATCCGGATCAATAATAATCAGGGGATAATGATCGGAAATGAAAAAAGGGGCAAAGACGAACCCCTTGTTATCATTCAAGTCATTGAAACAATTTAATTTATGTATATCGCTTGCTTGCTGTAAAATTATTTCCGGTTCCCTTTCTCCCGGATAAAAATATACCGCAAAAGGATGAGGACGGTTAATCAGATGGTTAATTGTATCAATCAGCGCGTTCATACGCATTACCTCTATATTTACCCATTGGACAAGCGCTTCGCCGATACATAAGCGACCATCTTACTATGCGTCGTTTTTGTTTTTTTAGTCGGGCCTGCTTTTTGGTTGTGGGAGTATAGGGAAGAGTGTAGTGTGTGTCAAGAAAAAGTGGTAACAGTAATTTTGATGATCTCATGAAAGTCGGCGGTTTGCCTAAATTAACATTGCAAAATGATAATTACACAGATAATTTTCCTCTTGAGAGGCAAATTATGATCGCGTATTTTGCCATAAGTATGAACCGCAAAATAAGCTAATAAGCTTGAGAGTTCATACTTTGGAAGCTTAGCGGGATTGTTCAACTTGCCAATTCCGATACGCATTTCTTTGCATGCGCCGGACTTTGCTTTTGGAATTGGAGTTTTACGAAAAATTATTTTAGAGAGGGATGGTTTATGGAAAAGACGCTTTTACTCCTATTTTTGATTTTATTTCTAGGCCGGATAATCTGGCGATTTATTTTACAGCAACTCAATATCAGGCATCTGCGAAATCACGGCAAAGAGATTCCGCCTGTTTTTCATGGCATAATTGATGAGACTACTCTGGCGAAAATGGTGGATTACACTTATGAGAACTCGCGTTTGGAGACTAAAGAAAATTTAGCGGAGGATATTCTGGAGCTTGCCATATTGTTTCTTGTGCTGCCGGTTTTGGTTGCTAAACTGGCAGGATTGCCATTGCACATAATCTGGCAGGCGCTGATTTTTTTCGGAGTGCTGTCTGCAATCGGCGGCGCCGCCGGAATCCCCTTCGATATTTACCACACTTTTGTTTTGGAAAAGAAATACGGTTTTTCCACAATTACATGGAAACTCTGGCTAACCGATCTGATAAAGTCCGTGCTTATTTCTGCTGTTTTAATGGGATTGATGCTTTCCGCCTTTATGGCTTTTATTCTTTACTTGCCTAAGAGCTGGTGGCTCTGGGCCTGGATATTTTTTACTTCTTTCGAGATATTGCTCATGTGGCTTTATCCTGTGGTAATAGCGCCGCTCTTTAATAAATATGAACCAATAAAAGATGAGTTTCTTAAAGAAAAAATCACATCATTGCTGACGAAAGCCGGATTAAAGGCTAAGGGAATTTATCAGGTTGATGAGGGTAAACGTTCCAAACATACCAATGCCTATTTTACGGGTATCGGTAAAACAAAGCGCATTGTACTGTTCGATACTTTGCTTGCTTCGCATTCTCAGGAAGAAATATTGGCGGTGCTTGCCCATGAAATAGGCCACTGGAAAAAGAAACATATCTTGAAACAATTGATATTCATGATCGCCATGTCGCTTGCCGGTTTCTATTTTATTTATCTGGTTGTCAACTGGCCGCCATTATATGGCGCATTCGGATTGAAATACACGCCTGTTTACGCCGGTTTATTGCTGATTTCGCTTTATTTAAGTTGTATCGGATTTTTCTTTAGCCCTGTGGGCGCTGTGATAACGCGCCGATATGAACGTGAGGCCGATAAGATGGCCATAGCATTGGTCGGAACACCTAAGCCCATGATTAACGCCCTCAAGCGTCTGGCCAAAGACAACCTGTCAAATCTGCATCCCCATCCGATGTATGTATGGTTCTATTATTCTCATCCTCCGCTTTTGGAACGCATTGAATATCTGCTAAAAATAGACAAATAGAACCCTTAAATAAGGATTCTATTTGTCATCTTGTGAGAAATTTTATTTGAGGGTTTATTTTTTTCCGTAGCCGATTGCTCTGGCCGATTCGGCGATAGCTTCCAGTACGGAAGGATCGTCAATCGTAGACGGAACCACATAATCTTTGCCGTCAACTATTTTGCGCATTGTGCTCCTAAGGGTTTTTCCCGAGCGCGTTTTAGGCAGCGCCTTTACGATGGCAGCTTCTTTAAAACACGCCAGCGCTCCGAGTTCCGAACGAACCATCTGGACAAGTTCGTTGATAATGTCTTTTGGCTCACGGTTCACGCCCGCTTTCAGTACGACAAATCCCACGGGAACCTGACCTTTTAGTTGATCCTCTGCGCCAAAAACAGCACATTCCGCAACATCCCTGTGCTTGGATACGATTTCTTCCATAGCGCCGGTAGATAAACGATGTCCCGCGACATTGATAACATCGTCAATACGTCCCATAATAAAGATATAACCATCCTCATCGAAGCGTCCGCCGTCACCAGTAACGTAAACCCCCGGCCTTTCCGTGACGTATTCCAGATAGCGTTTGTCATCCTGCCACAGTGTGGGCAGACATCCCGGAGGCAGAGGGAGTTTGATTACCACGGCTCCTTCTTCGCCATTGGGGAGCTGATTCCCGTCGGAATCGAGTATTTGCACATTATAGCCCGGAACAGGCTTTGTCGGTGAACCTGCCTTGATTGGAAACGGTTCGATACCCATGCAGTTGGCGGCGATTGGCCAGCCGGTTTCCGTCTGCCACCAGTGATCAACCACGGGAATTTTCAACATGTCGCTTGCCCAATGATAGGTGTCGGGATCGAGGCGCTCGCCAGCCAGAAAGAGGTATCTAAGACAACCGATATCATATTTTTTCAGATAATCGCCGTTGGGATCTTCCTTCTTGATGGCACGGAATGCCGTAGGAGCCGTGAAAAGAACAGAAACGCCATGTTGTGAAATAACGCGCCAGAAAGCGCCCGGGTCCGGCGTGCCGATGGGTTTTCCTTCATAGATAATAGTGGTGCAGCCATAAAGCAGGGGAGCATAGACGATATAGGAATGTCCGACAACCCAGCCGACATCGGATGCGGCCCAGAAAACTTCGCCCGGTTTTACATCATAAATATTTTTCATAGACCATTTCAGGGCTACGGCATGACCCCCGTTATCCCGCATGACGCCTTTGGGTTTGCCCGTGGTTCCTGAGGTGTAGAGAATATAAAGAGGGTCAGTCGCGGCGACAGATACGCAGGGCACAGCCTTTGCGTCTTTCATCAAAGCGCTCCAATCCAGATCGCGCGACGCTTCCAGTGACGCTTGCACCTGCGGCCGTTGATAAATAACGCATTTCTGAGGTTTGTGAGCAGCCAGTTTGATGGCTTCATCCAGAAGCGGTTTATAGGGAATAGTCTTTTTCCCTTCAATACCGCAGGACGCGGAAATCATAACTTTGGGTTTAGCGTCGTCAATGCGAATAGCCAGTTCATTGGGAGCAAATCCGCCGAAAACAACGGAATGAATAGCGCCGATACGGGCGCAGGAAAGCACACCGACCAGGGCTTCAGGTATCATGGGCATATAGATAATGACGGTATCGCCCTTTTTGACGCCCAGTGTGCTAAGGACGCCGGCAAATTTGGATACCCGATCCAGTAATTCCTTATAAGAAATTTTTTCAACCGTATTGGTTACCGGGCTGTCATAAATAACGGCCACCTGTTCTCCTCTTCCGGATTCAACATGATAGTCAAGAGCATTGTAGCAGGTATTTAATTCCCCTCCGGCAAACCAGCGGTAAAAAGGTTTTTTGCTGTCGTCAAGAACTTTATCCCATTTTTTATTCCATATGACTTCTTGTGCCGCCTCTCCCCAGAAAATATCCGGCTGATTAATGGATTGAGAATATATTTCCTTGTACTTTAATTGATTCGCCATATTCATTCCTCTCTTAAATTTAATTCCAATTCGCTTTTTGAGCTACCACCCTGCAGGCGGTAATTACCGGTAAGGTAAAGACCTCATTTATCATGCGTTCCATTACGGGATGCGTTTTTGGTCTTTTGCTGACTTCGTCGGCTTCGTCTACGTATCAAAAATACGACTGCGGGGCCTTCTTCTCGCCGTCTCATTATCGCTTGAAAAAACGAAATGGTATAGATTCTTTATGTATGGACATATCAGATTGAAATTGAGTTTGTCAAAGAAAAGATATATTTATAAAAAAAGCACGGCCCTTTTGCATTTGGAGCCGTGCTTTATTCATTCTAAAAGCTTCGGGAGTTATCAGATTTTGATATCGCCTTTTTTCATCATTTCTGTCGGTTTGAAAACTTCCAGCTTGAACTTATTGTAGAGTTCTTCGAGTTTTGCCACCAGAACCGGATATCCGATACCCTGCGCCAGAGTAAAGGGACCGAAAGGAGATCCGCCGCCATTGGCCATGGCCAGATCCACTTCAGCCGGACTTGCCGCGACGCCTTCAGCCAGAACCTTCGTTGCTTCGTTGACCTGCGTAGCGATCAGATGATTGATGTCATACATCTTAGTTGCTTTGGAAAGATCAATAACAGGTCTTCCGGCAGACCAGTCGTAAATGCCTTTGCCGGTCTTTTTGCCCAGCGTGCCCGCTTTCATCAAAGCGTCCATAGCCGCGGAGGGTTTGTATTCGGGAGAGAGAACTTTTGCGAAATAATCAAGGCTGTGATATGCGATGTCTATTCCGACATAGTCCATAAGCTCAAAAGGCGTCATGGGCATAAGAGGTTTCATCGTGGCGTCGAATTCTTCAGGAGTGGGTTTACCTTCCTGCAGAATCAAGGATAATAAAAGTGTTGAGGGTTCATTGATACGGTTGAAAATGAAACCTGGAGAATCTTTGTGCACGATTACGGGAACTTTCTTCATCTTCTTAGCCAGTTCAAAACCGATACTAACTGCTTCGTCGGATGATTTGGCACCTTTGGTGATTTCCACCAGCTTCATCAAAACGGCCGGATTGAAAAAGTGATAGCCGATGACTTTATCCGGCCTGCCGGTTGCTTTGGCTATTTCGGTTATGCTGATGTTCGAGGTATTGGATGCCAGAATAGCGTGTTTCGGGGCGTATTTGTCAAGGTCAGCCATTACGGCTTGTTTGATTTCCAGTTTTTCGGGAACAGCTTCAATAATGAAATCCGCATCTTTAACAGCTTCTTGAAGGTCGACGATAGGAATCAGACGTGACAGTGCCGCGTCATGAGCTTCGGGCGTTATTTTTCCTTTTTCTTTGAATTTGGCAAGGCTGCTCTTGACACCGGCAACGCCGCTATCAACAAATTTCTGTTCGATATCCCGCAGAACTACCGTATAGCCTGCCATGAGACCGCAGGTGGCAATTCCGCTTCCCATGGCTCCTGCACCAATCATTGCGATTTTCTTCACATCTTCGAATTTCATAGGGTCCCTCCTCGTTATATGTATTTGATAAGAATGCCCTTTGTCAGGCGGTTATTCTTCTTCCGGTTCGCGGAGTATAGGTAATCGATGGCTTAACTGTCAAGCGAAAAAGGATTAATATTGTATTTTGTTTAAGCTTTTTAATGAAACCGTAAAAAGTTCTCAAAACCCTGTGAAATAGAATTTCAAGACCGTGTTACCGACTGCCAGCCGTAAAGCAATTTCCCTTCATCAACACCTGGGTAAGCACCAATGCAGCAAAATATTGAACAGCATCCTGCACTTAAAAAGTAATTGAGCCGAATCGATTTATCTTGCGTATGTTTAGATTTAAACGTCCGGTAATCGAAGTCAAATCCCATACGCAGTGTGAAAAATTTTACACATATCAGCAGCATTCTTTTAACATTATTTAAAAGTAATATTTTGAAAAACACAATAAATACAAAGATATTCAATATCATAATAAGTTTCTGCTTTATGGCATGGATTGTGCTTTTACTTGATAAATTTAATATTGTTATTATATATATATTAAGATAAGTTTAGGCATTAAATGGAAATGAAATAAATGGAAAATTAGACTAAATGAAGGATAATAAAAGTATAGCTGTTGTTTTTCCCGGACAGGGTTCGCAAAGGCCTGGAATGGGTAAAGACTTTTCTGAACAGATTCCTGTATGCCGGCAAACGTATGAGGAAGCTGCCGATGCTCTGGGCTGGGATGTTTCTGCCATGTGTTTTGGCGAAGATGAAAGGCTGAATCTTACCGAATTCACACAGCCTTGCATTGTAACGACGGAAATATGCATGTTGCGTGGATTGATCAATCGTTACGGATTTTCGCCTGATTATTTCGGAGGTCATTCTCTGGGAGAATTTACTGCTCTTGTTGCCGCCGGGGTGATGTCTTTAGCGGAAACTCTAAAAATAGTTCAAACACGTGGGAAATTAATGCAGGAAGCAGTGCCGATAGGTGTTGGCGGCATGGCGGCGGTTATTTCCGAGAATATAGATATTGATATGCTGGAAGAAGCAATGCAGGGTCTTACGGCTGATGTCGCCAACATTAATTCCGCTAATCAGGTTGTTATAAGCGGCGAGTTACCGGCGCTCGACGAAACGGAAAAAAGACTGACGCAGTTTTTTCCTGCTGAAAAAACATTCAGGTTTGTCCGCCTTAATGTCAGCGCTCCATTTCACAGCCGTTTAATGAAATCAATAGAAAAAAGTTTTTCCGATACCTTGGAGAAATTCGGTAAGAATTCAGATCCACAAAATGCCCCTTGTGTAACCTCGAATTTTACCGGCAGTTTCCATTTAAATGATATTTCAGATATAAGAAGAAATCTTGTGAATCAACTCAGCAATACCGTGCACTGGCGGAAAAATATGCAGAGTTTGGCTTCAAAGGCACAGGAAATATATGAGGTCGGGCCGGCGCGCCCCCTTCGCGATTTTTTTAAAACGATAGGCGTTACCTGCCAGTCAATCACAGGGCTTGCCGCGGCCGATAAGAGTTTTAACATTAAAAATTAATCAACAACTAAGAAACGATGTAATTTCGTAAAGGAGTAAAGATTTTGAACAAAGCAGAAAATATTATAAATAATCCTCTAAAGATTCAGGATAATACTTTTCGTGACGGGCATCAGTCGATTTATGCAACAAGGATGAGAACGGAAGATATGATTCCTATTGCTGAAGAGATGGATAGTTGCGGTTTTCACGCGATGGAAGTTTGGGGTGGCGCGACCTTCGATACCATGCACCGGTTTCTGGGTGAAGATCCCTGGATGCGGCCGAAAATTTTAAAAAAGTATATCACTAAAACACCTTTTGCCATGTTGATACGCGGACAAAACCTGGTCGGCTATCGCCATTACGCTGATGACGTTGTTCGCGCTTTTGTGGACAAGGCCTGCGAAATCGGTATCGATATTTTCCGCTGTTTTGACGCTTTAAACGATTTCCGTAATATGGAATCATGCGCGGAAAGAATCAAGGCCAACGGCAAGCAGTTTCAGGGAGCCGTTTGTTATTCGCTGACCGGTGTCCGTTTGGGAGGAGACGTTTATAATCTTGAATATTTCATAAAGAAAACGAAAGAACTGGAGCAAATGGGCGCGGACGCGATTTGCATCAAGGACATGGGGGGTATTCTTTCTCCCTATGACGCGTATGATCTGGTTTCCGCCATAAAAAAGGAAATTAAAGTGCCGTTGCATTTACACTCCCATTACACCAGCGGAATGGCTTCGATGACATATTTAAAAGCGATAGAAGCCGGAGTTGATGTTGTGGACACATGTCTTGCGCCTTTCGCACTGAGAACTTCGATGCCAGCCATCGAACCGCTGGTCGCCGCCCTTCGGGGAACCGCGCGCGAGACCGGAATGGATTTACACAAACTTCTGGTGCTGGGTGAACACCTGGAAAAGATTGCCCCGAAATATAACAGCCATTTAGCTACCCATAAACTATCAATCATTGATAACGGCGTTTTGGCTCATCAAATTCCCGGCGGTATGATTTCCAACTTGACCGGTCAATTGAAAGAAATGAACGCGCTGGACAGATTGGCAGAAATCTACGAAGAAGTGGTTCAGACACGCAAAGATATGGGCTCTCCGCCACTGGTTACTCCCGTATCGCAAATAATCGGCGCGCAGGCCGTACTGAATGTCCTTTTCGGCCGTTACGTAAGAGTCTCAAACCAGTTAAAAGATCTGGTTCTGGGCTTGTATGGTAAAACCCCTATGCCGATTGATGCGGAATTGACTAAAAAGATACTGAAGAATTACAAGCGCGGAGGAGAACCTTTAAAAGGAAGGCCGGCTGATTATCTTGAACCGGAAATTGAAGCAGCGAAGAAAAGTCTTGGCGACCTTGCCCGCAGCGATGAAGATGTATTGGCATATATTTTATATCCCGCAACAATGATAAAATTTTTGCAAACGAAATATGGAATTGAATCGCCGGCAGAGGCGGTGTAAAAAATTCCCATACAAAAGGCGCTGTCGCATAAAAACAGCAACAAGAAAACAACTCCTTTTTTGAAGACATTCATAAAAGGAGTTGTTTTCTAAATTTATTTCCAAAAATAATTGAAACGAAAGGTTTGGTTTATGGATTTCAGTCTTAATGAAAATCAATTATCGTATCTGGATACTGTGCGAAAATTTGTAAAAAATGAAATAACTCCGAATATTCTGGAGATGGAAAAAAATCATGTTTTTCCTTGGGAGATCATTAACAGGGCATGGAAAACCGGTCTTATGAATTTGAGCATTCCTGAATCTGTTAAAGGTTATGAAATTGACGCCTTTACCTCAGCCCTGATTATCGAAGAACTTTCCTATGGTGACACGGGTATCTCTACGTCGGCTATGTGCAATGATTTAGCCAATGTTGTTATTGGCCTGCATGGAACGGATGAACAAAAAAAATTATTTCTCGGGCCTTTTGTCGAAAAACCGGTGCTCGCCTCTTTTTGTTTAACGGAACCTAATGCCGGTTCTGATAATTCAATGATGACCAGTTTTATCGTAAAGAGGGATGACGGCAATTATGTTTTAAACGGTTCCAAGTGTTTTATTACAAATGCTTCCTATGCTTCTCAATACACTGTTTTGTGCAAGACGGGAAAACCGAATGGCAATTTTATGGCTTGCGTTATTGTTCCGGTAGAACCTGTCACCTCCGCCGATATTCCCAATATCGGAAATTCTACAAGAGAAATAAGCGTTCCGGCAGGCGGTACGATAATAATCGGCAAGCCGGAGGATAAATTGGGGCAAAGACTTTCCAACACGGCCAGTGTGACTTTTGAGGATGTTATTATTCATCCGAATCAGATTATTGGCGACAGGCGTCTGGGCTTTAAATATGTTATTGACGTTTTGGATTATGCCCGGCCGATGGTGGCAGCCATTGGGCTGGGTCTGGCTAAAAGGGCGTTTGCGGTTACCCTGGAATATACGCGGGAACGCAGGCAATTTGGCAGTAGAATTTGTGATCTTCCCGTGGCCAGAGAAATGCTGACGACCATGTGGAAAAAAGTGGAACTGGCCGAGATGTCTCTTTTTAAGGCGATTTTTAAAATTCAGGAAAAAGCAAAGGATGCCGGAATTTATGCTTCTCTGGCCAAAAACACGGCAGCAGAGGCCGCTGTCTTTTGTTCGACTGAAGGTCTTCATCTGCATGGCGGTTATGGTTTTACAAACGAATATGAGATTTCCAAACTTGCGCGTGACGCTCACATCATTGACATTTATGAGGGTGTCCGCGAAGTGCAGAATATGATTATAGGACGGGAGATTGTTTAAAATGCTTTATCTTCACTCTATGGGACATTTTCATCCCGAAAATATTATTTCCAATAAATTTCTGGAAAACCTGGATATCGGCACTACCAACGAATGGATTATGGAACGTGTCGGCATTCAAAACCGGCGGACGGTTCTGCCTCTGGATTATATTAAAAAAACAAAAAACATTAATCCGCTGGAATCCTACAACATCAGACAATACAAAAATTATCAGATGGGAGCGGCGGCCGCCCGGATGGCACTGCAGCGCGCTTCGCTGACACCTGCGGATATCGGTCTGGTTATTGCCGGCACTTCATCACCGGATAACATTTCGCCGGCGGAAGCATCCGCGATGGCCGCTGAATTGGGCATTGAAGCAGCCTGCTTCGATTTGAATTCATCCTGTTCTACTTTTGGCATGCAGGTCAATTTTCTTTTGCGTATGCAGCCGGAGACACTGCCGCCTTACATCTTGCTCATCGGCGCGGAATCGCCGACAAGGGCGATTAATTATTCTGATCGCAATTCGGCAGTTCTTTTCGGCGATGGCGCGATCGCGGCAGTCGTGTCGGCAAAAGTTTCCGCAAGCGCCGCTTTTATCAGCGGCGGCTTTGATTCCCGGCCGTCCGGGTGGGCAAAAGTCGGCATTGACGGCGACTGGACTTTTCATCAGGATGGCAAAGCCGTTCAGGGTTATGCCATCAGGACAACAACAGAATGTCTTAAAGTGCTCCAGGATCAATATGCGGCCGAAGCTCAGCGTTTTATCTTTATCGGCCATCAAGCCAATTTAATGATGCTTGAAGCAGTGTGTGAACGCAGAGAGATAAAGCCCAATCACCACTGGTACAACGTTGATCAATTCGGCAATGTCGGTTGTTGCGGCGCTCCTTCCATTTTAAGTATGCACTGGGATGAAATTCAACCCGGCGACCATATTGCGATGGTCATTGTCGGCGCCGGACTGACCTGGGCATATATGATGCTGAAAGTGGAAGGTGACTGATGATCGAAAAACCAGTTGCTTTAGTAACCGGCGGCGCGACAGGAATAGGCGCCGCATGCTGCCGTGCTTTGGCAGCCGAAGGTTTTTATGTCGGTATTCATTACTGTAAAAGTGAACAAAAAGCGCAGACGCTGCTTAAGGAAATAAAGGATGGTTTTTTGATTCCGGTGGATCTGGCGAGCATAGAACAAATTGACGTGATGATTGGAAAACTCAAGGATGCGGCAGGACGCGTTGATGTTTTGGTCAACAATGCCGGACAGTCGATCAACGCCGATATTTTATCGATGAAGGTTGAGCAGTTTGACGAACAAAGGGCGCTCATGCGCGGCGTCTGGTATCTGACCAAAAAAATTCTCCGGCAATTCATGCTGCGCAGTCAGTCCGGGCGCATCATTAATATTTCCAGCGTTGTCGGTCATACAGGCAACGCCGGTCAGATTCCCTACACAATGGAAAAAGCGGCATTGGATGCCTTTACCAGATCTCTGGCGCGAGAATTGAAGGGAAGAAATATTCTGGTTAATTCCGTCGCGCCCGGTTTTATTGACACGGAGATGACCAAAGAACTACCGGAAGAAATAAAAGATAAAGCCGCGGAGGAAATTCTTTTGGGGCGCATAGGCCGGCCTGAGGAAGTCGCGGAAGTAGTGGCATTTCTGGCTAAAAAGGGAAGTTACATCAACGGTTCGGTGATTCATGTCAACGGAGGGCTTTATGGAGGCTGATGTCGGTCTGAAACTGGAGGTTCTGCAGCTTGTGCCGCAACAAAAGCCTTTTCGTTTTATTGACGAAATTATCACCCTTGATGATGAACGGATAGTCGGCGCTTACCGGTTTCGCGAAGACGAATATTTTTATCGCGGTCATTTCCCCGGTAATCCCATTACGCCGGGCGTGATTCTTATTGAAACGATGGCGCAGGTCGGAGTTGTCGCATTCGGGATATATCTTTTGTCCCGCCAGAGAAATATTCGCCCCGCTCAAATGGATATGCCTTTGAGTTTGTTTTCTGTAGCGGACGGTGTGGAATTTAAAAAAATTGTGGCGCCGGGTGAAAAAGTGATCGTTAAAGCGAATAAAGTATATTTTCGCAAAAATATTATAAAAGCCAATGTTTTCATGGAAAGGGAAAATGGCGAGATTGTTTGCTTCGGGAATTTATCCGGAGTGGGAGTGAATAAATGAAGAATAGAGTTGTCGTTACGGGAATGGGAGTGGCGGCTCCAAACGCGCATGGTTTGGATGATTTTGAACAGGCGCTCAGGGGAGGCGTTTCCGGAATTCGTTTTATTCCCAAGTTGCAGGAATTGAATTTCGGTTGCCGGATTGCCGGTGTTCCGGAAAATTTCGATGATATCCGGAAAAGTTATTTTGACAGGGAAAAGCTTTTATCTATAAACGATAATATCGGCTTTGCTTCGGTTTCGGCAGTGGACGCCTGGAAGGATGCCGGATTTAACATAAACAGCGATGACGACGATACTGTGGATTGGGATACCGGTGTCATTGCCGGATCCGGGATCGGCGGCATGGACACGATAGCCAATATTATTGTTCCCGTGATTAATGAGGGGAAGGTAAGGAGATTGGGCAGCCGTGTTGTCGAACAGGTGATGAGCAGCGGAACCAGCGCCCGCATTTCCGGTTTACTTGGCGCTGGTAATAAGGTCACGTCCAATTCTTCCGCCTGCAGCACCGGCAATGAAGCGATCGTCGATGCTCTCTGGAGAATAAGGACGGGCCTGGCCAAACGCATGGTGGCCGGCGGTTCCGAAGGAGCGACGCCCTATATCTGGGGAGGTTTTGATGCCATGCGCGTGCTTTGCCGCAAATTTAATGATAATCCTGCGGCGGGTTCTCGCCCAATGAGTGCTACGGCTTGCGGCTTTGTGCCCGGTTCGGGCGGTGCGATGCTTGTTCTGGAAGAGTTGGAAACCGCTCTTGCCAGAGGGGCCAGAATCTACGCGGAAATAATCGGCGGCTATATTAATTGCGGGGGGCAGAGAATGGGCGGTTCCATGACAGCGCCTAATCCTGAAGGAGTAAAAAGATGCATACGCGGCGCTGTGGCCGACGCGGGCATTAATCCGGCGGAGGTTGATGCCATTAACGGACATTTAACAGCGACGTATGCTGATCCTCATGAAGTAAGAAATTGGGCGGAGGCTCTTGACCGGAATACCGAAAACTTCCCCTACATTCAGTCCACAAAATCATTGATCGGTCATTGTCTGGGAGCCGCCGGCGCCATAGAATGCGCGGCCGCTGTTTTGCAGATTTATAAAGGATTCCTGCATCCGTCAATTAATTGCGAAGATGTGCATCCGGATATCGAGAAGTTTGCGCAAAAGATTCCGCAGAAATGTCTGGAATTTTCTCAACTGAAAATTATTGCTAAAGCCGGTTTTGGTTTTGGCGACGTCAACAGCTGCATTATATTTAAAAAATGGGAAGAAACTTAATATTTGATGAGGAGATTTATTCATGGATGAAAAAAATATTTTTGAGGAAATGATCAATATTTTAAGACCATACGCCAAAAATCAGGATCTTTTGGAAAAGGCAACGATGGACACGCATATTTTAAATGATTTAAAAGTGAATTCCGCCCGTTTGGTGGATGTCATTATCAGATGCGAAGATGTTTATAATATCAGTGTGGATGATGATGAAGCGGATAAAATTCGCACCATCGGCGACGCGGTCAGGATCATCAAACGAAAACTTGGATAAGACATGGATAAAAAATCCAGAATATTTTTTCATCTGCAAAATTTTATAGGGCGAATTACAATATTAATCATCGCGCCTTTTTATTTTTTTATTGCCGGGATTTTTTTTTACCGGGTAAGGGATTTAAAAGAAATCCGACGCCGGTGCGCGGCTGAATTTGCCCGGCACGAAGGACCATGGATTATTTGTTCCAATCATTTAACAATGGTTGACTCTTTTATGCTATGTTATGCCATTTTCAGCTTACATCAGCATATAACAAGTTATAGAAAACTTCCATGGAATTTGCCGGAAAGAAATAATTATAAAGACAATATTCTTCTTACGATATTATGTTATCTGTCCAAGTGCATTCCCATTAATCGCGGTGGATCTCGTGAAAAGATGAAAAAAAGTTTGGATAAATGCAATTACCTTCTCAATCATGGTCATAATATTATGATCTTTCCCGAAGGCAAACGTTCCCGAACAGGACTGGTGGATAAAGAGGGCTTCTCTTATGGCGTGGGGCGTTTCATTAAAAACGTGAAGAACTGTAAGGTAATCTGCATGTATCTGCGGGGAGACAAACAGGATAGTTACAGTGTCATTCCCGCCTGGGGCGAAAAATTTTCAATTCAGATAGAAATTTTTGAGCCACAGCGCATAGAGGAAAGTGACCTCAGGGCACAGCGGGAATATGCCACTCAAATAATTGATCGGCTCGCGCAAATGGAGGAAAATTATTTTGCCCTACGTCGGGAACGATGTGGTGGATTTAAGGGAACCGGCGAATGCGGGAAAAAGCAAGAACTCGCGTTTCCTGAAAAAAATCCTCACAGATACTGAAATTGAATTTATTAAAAACACGGAACGGCCTGAAGCGGCGCTCTGGTCGCTCTGGGCATGCAAAGAAGCCGCATATAAAGTGAAAAATCAATCTTTTCCTGACATCCCCTTCATTCCACGGCAGTGGCAGGTAGTTTTCAACAAAGTCCAGTCAGAATATTCAGACGGCAAAGTCATTATTCCGGGAAAGGGCAGTGTTTATATCCGTCTTTTTTCGAATATCCAATATGTTCATTGTGTCGGCGCAGATAGTTTTGCTGTTTTGAATAAATTAATCTGGAGCGTTGAAGCCCTGCCGGAAGAAAAAGAAATTAATCCATCACTATTTTTGCGTGACCGCCTTGGGGAAAAATTGGCTCATCACTTTTTCCTGAACTTCCATGATATAAAAATCAGGAGAACAAAAAAGAATGGCGAATTTCAACAGCCGCGTGTTTACGTTGGCGGCAAGGAAACTGATATTGATATAAGCTTGAGCCACGACGGCCGGTTTGTTGCTTACGCCTACCGTCTCTGAATCAAAGCGCTATCTTTGCTGGCGTCGCTGTCGGCTTCCTCGACGTATTTACAAATACGCCTCGTCGCCTCCACCTAGCCGCCGCGATATCATCTTTGATTTAGAGATGGTACTGGTTATCTGGACATCATATTTCTATTGTGGTATTAATTTCTGTAAATAAAGTCAACGTAACGGGTGATTATTATGAAAATAGCTGTTTTGAACGGTTCGCCGAAAGGTGACCTCAGCGTTACCATGCAGTATGTCCATTTTCTGGAACAGAGATTTCCGGAAGTTGAATTCAAATTTTTCGATGTTGCGCTGAAAATCAAGAAACTGGAAAAAGACGACAAGGCTTTCGGGGAAGTTATCGCCGGGATATCTGCCGCGGACGCGGTGCTCTGGGCGTTCCCCCTTTATTTTCTAGTCGTTTGTTCTCAATATAAAAGATTTATAGAATTGATTTTTGAAAAAAATGCCGTCGCCGCTTTTTGCGGAAAGCCTGCCGCATGCCTGACAAGTTCCATCAATTTTTTTGACTACACAGCCCACAATTACATCAATGCCGTTTGCGACGATTTACAGATGAATTATTTTGGCGCCTATTCGGCGGAAATGAATGATCTGCTTAAGATTAAGGAACGTCAAAGACTGAAGGCTTTTGGCGCATTATTTATGAAGGCGATTGAAGAAGGAACGCCCGCGATCAGAAACAATAAACCACTGATAGCGCCGGAAGTTATCTTTGAAACTCAAGACGTAAAGCCGATAGATGCCGAAGGTAAAAAGATTCTGATTGTGGCCGATAATCTCACTGAAAATACGAATCTTCAAAAGATGGTGGAGAGATTGCGGCAGACTTTTTCTCCTCCCGCAGAACTAGTGCAGTTGAAGGATGTTGATATCAAGGGCGGATGCCTTGGTTGTATGCAATGCGGTTTTGATAATGTGTGCGTTTATCAGGGCAAGGATGGTTTTATTGATTTCTTCAATACAAAAATTAAAACAGCGGATATTTTGTTTATTACCGGCGCGATTCATGATCGGTATCTTTCATCGTTGTGGAAATGTTTTTTCGACCGCAGTTTTTTCAATGGGCATACACCCTTTTTGAAAGGCAAACAAATCGGATTTGTCATCTCCGGACCTTTTAGTCAAATTCATAATTTGCGCGAAATTTTTGAAGCCTCTATCCGAGTACAGCAGGCCGGTATCGATGGCTTTGTCAGTGATGATCTGGGAAACTCCGCCGAAATCGATATCGCGCTGCAAAGCATGGCCCTGCGTTCGGTTGCGCAGAGTAAAATCGGTTATATTCCGCCGCCGACATTTTATCAGGTTGCTGGAAATAAGTTGTTCCGTGACGCCGTTTGGGGCAGGCTGCGCCCGGTTTTTCAGGCTGATCACAGATACTACAAGGAGCATGGGATGTATAATTTCCCTCAGAAGCATTATAAATGGCGGATGATTAACAGCCTTCTGGTAATGCTCACGAAGATTCCGGCGGTTCGACGGGAGTTTGTAAAGAGAATGAAAAAAGAAATGATTAAACCCTGTGCCAATGCTCTGAAAAAAACAGAATGACAATCGGAATTAATTTTGGCGCGGATATATTTCGATAATATAAGGGGGAAAATATGAATAGTAAGGATGTTGTGGCATTGGTAACCGGCGGAGCGTCCGGACTGGGCGAGGCCAGCATTACGGAATTGGTAAAAAAAGGCGCACGGGTCGTAATTGTTGATATTGATTCGGATAAAGGAGAAAAGCTGGCGGCAAATATTGGAGCCGGCGCGATATTTGTAAAAACAGATGTGACCAGCGAAGCTGATGTCCGGCAGGCCATACAAAAGGCTGTTGACGCTTTTGGAAAAATAAACGTGGCCATTAATTGCGCGGGGATTGTCAATCCGGGAAAGCTTATTGGCAGGAAAGGCCCCCTGCCGCTGGAGTCGTTCAATAAAGTAATGCAGCTTAATCTTGTGGGAACGCTCAATGTTATCAGGCTGGCAGTGGAGCAGATGATGAATAACACGCCTGATGAAGAAGGCGAGAGGGGTGTTATCATCAATTGTGCGTCAATTGCCGCGTTTGAAGGACAAATAGGTCAGGCGGCCTACAGCGCTTCTAAAGCCGGTATAGTGGGAATGACGCTGCCTATAGCGCGCGAAGTTGCTGATTATGGAATTAGAGTGATGGCAATTGCTCCGGGAATCTTTGAGACGCCAATGATGGCCGGTTTACCTCCTGCAGTCAAGGAAGATATGGCGAAAACAGTTCCTTTTCCCCGGCGTCTGGGCAAGCCCATTGAATTTGCCAAACTTGCTCTGCACATTATTGATAATATTATGCTCAATGGATGTTGTATCAGGCTGGACGGGGCTCTACGCATGCCTCCTAAATGACCTACCGCTTCTTAATTAAAGTGCCAACAAAGTTAGCCGCAGAAAGATGATCGGTATTACAGGTAGGCGCCGAGATTCAGCGCGCTCAATTCCATCCCGAAGCCTATTTTTGTGTGAACCAGTTCTCGGGCATTGGTTTTGAAAGGATGAAGGACCAGAGAATAATCTTCAAGCGTAAAATTGAGTGAAGGCAGTATCTCCACCAGGCTTCTTTTGTTAGATATTAAGCTGACAAGAGTGAGTAGACAACTTTCCAACGCGTCGTTTACAGGAAGCGTTGCCGGATAAATTTTCTTTGCCGAAAAATCTTCCGTTAAGTCCATCGGCGCGGGCGTTGAGGTCAATTGCCTGCACCAGCGTAAAAATAAGGCCGGATTGATTTTGAATGCCGGCGCGCAAAAATAGAACGGTGTCTTTGTCCATTCTTCCGAAGGAACTTTGGGAATGTTCGCTACCTTAATCAGATCGGCATATGTCTCCAACTGAAAGCCGTTGACTTTTACTTTCATTTGCCAGAAGGGAAGGTAAGTAATATCCTCTCCTTTTTCCTGCCATGTAGAAAATTTAACTTTAGTAAAGTTTTTATCTGACTGGTTCCAGGCACAATGGCAATTATCGCAAAAAACGACTAAAGCGTCTTTTTCACCCGGCAGATCCGCGCCGCAATCAGGACAGAGCATAGGAATAAATTCTACATGCCATTTTTCAGCCGGCGCTGAGGCAAGGGTCTGCTCGCTTTCTCCATCTTCTTTCTGGAGAAGATCAAGCGGTTTTTTCAAAACGGCATCAAATATCCGTCCATTGGCGAAATAAACCGGGGTGTAAATTACGCTGTCAGTTTTACCAATAAGTACTTCCCGATGACCACTATCGATATTTTTTTGGTGATTCTTTATTAAAGTTTCTCGTGTTTTGCCGGATGATGTAAGAAAAATCCCCTCGTTTTCATTGCTTCCCATAAATTTTAATTTCATCGCCTGCGGCCTCAGGCCTAAAGAAAATGGAAACAATTTAGAATCGAAGGATAAAAAATTAGCGTCCAGATACGTATAAGAAATATCTATTCCATTGATTGTTGAGGAAATACTGAAAGAAAACGATTGGCCCTGATGCTCCATATTCATTTCCATTCCTTTGATCGTGTAAGAAAGGCCCTTAGTGCGCCAGTAAGGAATAAAGTAAATAGTCCCGGAAATGCCTTCCGCCGGCGGAATATAAAAGTGGAAAATATCTTCCGTTGCCAGATACACCCGCGTGCGGCAGAATTTACACGAAAGAATACGGTCTGCTTCGTCAAGAATTATCGGAGCTCCGCATTGAGGGCATTGTTGTTCAATCTGAAAGTTAGAGCCGTTCACCGCATTTATTACAATAAATAGATTCAGGTAAGTTTTCAAAACCGCACTTGGAGCATGTCTTGGTTGCCGGCTTTACGGTTACCGCCGTTCCGCAGTTTAGGCAGAAATTGGCGTTAACGGGTAAATTTTTTCCGCAATGTGCGCATTTGTTTACGATCAGCATCTGATGTCCGCAGGCGGGACAAAAGCGTGATTCTTTCGGGATTATTTGTTTACAATCCGGACAGGTGTATGCTTCTTCCGAAGGCGCTGCCGGAGAAGAAGGACCTTTGAATGCATTGGCCAGCATACCTGGCATCATAAAGCCCATACCCATTCCCAGACCGGAGCCTGCTGTGGATTGCGTTTGTGCGGCTGTTTCCACCGCCATCGCTGTTTTCATTTCCAGGAGTTTGTTAAGATCGTCAAAGACACCCAACCGGCTTTTATCGTCTATCGCCTGCTGCACTTCCGGGGGAGGCGTGATGGAATTGATATACAGATCGGCAAGGCCCAGGCCGAACTTGCTAAAGTCATCCTGGAGCATCGTTTTCAGGCCTTCGGAAAACTCGTTATATTTGCCTGGAAGATTGAAGATGGTATCAACCTTGTCACCCATATAATCGTTGAAACGCGAAACGATAACGCGGTTCAGATATTCTGAGATTTCTTCGGTGCTGAAAATTCCCTGTGTTCCCACTAATGAGTTAATCAGCAGGAGCGGCTGAATAACACGGAGATTGAAAACGCCGAAAGCCCGCAGGCGAATCAGTCCCAGTTCCTTGTCGCGGAAAGCGACCGGATCCCGCGTGCCCCATTTTAAATCGGGGAAAACCTTCATATTGACAAAATAAACTTCCGCGCGCAGGGGGCTGGTCATGCCCCATGGCAGGGATAAAACTTTCGTCAGCAGGGGAATGTTGGCGGTTTGTAAAGTGTGTCGCCCCGGACCGAAGGCGTCATAGGCTTTGCCGTTGTAAAAAAAGACAGCGCTCTGGCTTTCTCTTACAGTCAACTGGGCGCCGAACTTAATGTCGCCTGAGCCTTCTGCCGGAATTCTATGCACGATTTCTTTTCCGGACTCATCGAACCATTCGATAACTTCTAAAAATATTACATTGTTTGTTCCCATGTTAATTTGCTCTCCCCCCCACCCCCGAAGACATGAAGATATGAATACATATTGATCAGTGGAATTAAAGTATTTTTACAGCAAGGAAATAATAATGGAGGGTAAATCAATAGTCAAGCACAAATAAATGATTATAATTGATTTTTTACGCGGTATATTATACACAATCCGGTATGAAAAAGACTGATTTTACCAATCAGAATATTTATAGTGGTATGGCTCTGATAGCCGATCCGATTCATCAGTATATCATCTTTACCGTGCCGCAGGATAAGTCTGTAAATGAAATAACGGAAAAATCCCTGATTGATTCTCCCTGGATGCAAAGACTGAGGAGGATTTATCAACTTCAAAGCGCGCGCTGGGTTTATCCCGCGGCGGAACATTCGCGCTTTCAGCACTCTTTGGGCACTATGCATGTCGCCGGTGAGTTTGCCAAACATCTTTATCCTGGTTTAAGCGTTGTTTGTAAAGATGTTCCGTCTTTTAATTATGTAGAAGAATTGCTGCGTTTAGCCGGTCTTTTGCATGATGTCGGGCACGGGCCGTACGGGCATTTCTTTGATGAACATTTTCTTGGCGATTGGAGATTAACGCACGAAATAATCGGGCAGAAAATTATCGTTAATAAGCTCGGAGAAATTATTTCCCTGATCAGGCGCAGTCCTTCCGGAGCGCTTGCGCGCGGCGAAGTTCTGGATCCCGGGCAAATAGCGTATTTAATCAGGAAACCGGAGGATAAGGAAAAAGAAAGGCGGCCCCGCTGGCTGCAGTTATTGCGGCAATTATTTTCAGGAATTTACACGGTTGATAATCTCGATTATGTTCAGCGTGACGCGTATATGACCGGTTTTTCTCTGGACATGGTTGATATTCCCCGCCTGCGTTACTACACTTTTTTTACTTCAGAAGGCCTTACTTTGCATCAATCGGGCATATCGGCGCTGGGGCGTTTTCTCAATGCCCGCATAAATTTATACAGTAACGTTTACTTCCACCGCACGACACGCGCTCTTGATTTACATCTGCAGGAAATTTTTCACGATACCATGAAATTGATATTCCCCGGAAATCCTCTGAATAATTTGAACACTTATTTGCACTGTGATGAATGGTCTTTATTCAACGAAGTGCAAAGCTGGATGGAGGAAAAAAATTCACAAAAGAAAAAGCTGGCCGGTGAATGGAAGAAATTGAACGCCCGTGAAGTCAAATGGAAAATGTCCTTTTCCACGGAAATCTCCGTTGATCAGATTCATCGCGGCACAGGGTTTGGCCGCGTTCAGGATTACGAAAAAAGAATTAAGGAACAACTGCCCGGAAGGCTGAAAGATATTCCTTTTAAAGTGGATCTGGCGACTCAGGACCCTCGTCCGCTCAATCCCATAGCGGAACCGGATAAAAAAATTAACATCTTTAATCCTGTTACCGGAATAACTTCCTTAAAACCATTACAGGACATTTACCGCTTCATTCCCGCGCGGGTTGTGCACTTTCGGGTGTTTTCGCACAACCACAAGTTTGATGAAGATCTTTCCACTGCCGCGGAAAAAGTTCTGGATGGCGTGGAAAAATCAACACCGACGAATATTTAATATGATTGAAAATTCCGAAACTACAGATTTGACTCTTTTCGTCCGCACTTCCGGTGAGGAAATTATCCTCTGGAACCGCCAGCGGATTGTGGACGCTTTAATGCGTGAAGCAGACATTGATTATGAGGTGGCAGCCCAAATATCAAAAGAAGTGGAAAAACAGATTATTTCTTCAGGAATCAGTGTGCTTACTACGGCATTGATTCGCGAATTGGTTAATGTCAGACTTATTGAAAAAGGTTTGGAGAAAGAGCGAAGACTGCATGGCCGTTTAGGATTTCCTCTTTATGATGTGCGGCAATTGATTTTGCACCAGAACAAGCAGGATGCCAATATTCCCCATTCCCCCGAAGGCACAAATCTTATCTTTGCCGAAGGCATTAAAAGGGAATTTTCTCTTCATGATGTTTTTTCCGCCGATATCGGGGATGCGCATGTCACAGGCGACATTAACATTCACAGCCTGGGTTACATTGATCGTCCTTACAGTTGTTGCCAATCACTGGAATATCTGAAGATAAACGGATTAAACCTGCCTCAGGCGATAAATTCCGCGAATCCCGCAAAATATGCCGAGGTTCTTCTGGCGCACATGGTGCGTTTCAGTGCGGTTTTACAGGGGCATTTTGCCAGCACAATCGGTTGGGATGCGCTTAATATTTCGTTTGCGCCTTATTTGACTTCCATGACGGACAAAGAAGTAAAACAATTCGCGCAAATGCTTATCTATGAATTTTCGCAGCTCTCCGCCACGCGCGGCGGACAGGCGCTGTATACCGATATCCATATATATTATGAAATGCCTTCGTATTGGGCGAATCTTCCCGCCATCGGAGCTGAAGGAAAACCAACGGGAAAAACCTATGGAGATTATATTCCCGACGTGCAGCGCTTCGCACGCGCCATACTGGAAGTGTTTGAAAAAGGAGATGCTAAAGGAAAACCGTTTATTCTTCCCCGGCCGCTTTTGCATATAACCGAAGCTTTCTGGAAGACCCAAAACGCTCAGGATTTTTTGCGCTATGCCTGCAATGTAGCCAATCTAAAGGGCAATACCTGTTTTATTTTTGATAGAGACGAGTACGCGTCCTCTTTCGCTTTCAGCGATGGAGAGCAGGATAAACCATGGCTGATGCGTTCCGCCGCCATTCAAAGCGTCACCTTGAATTTGCCGCGTCTTGGCTATAAGGCAAAAGGAGATGAAAAGATATTATTCGCTCTCCTTACTGAGTTTATAGAAAAAGCGGTAAATGCTCATGTGCAAAAAAAAGATTTTTTAGAAAAGCTTCTTTCCTATGCTGAAGAAGGACCTCTTGCAGTGCTGGCCATGAACAACGACGGATTTCCTTTTTTAAGGATGAACACAGCCAATTATATTATCGGAATTGTGGGATTGAATGAACTTGTGCAAATCCATCAGGGCAGGGAACTGCATGAGTCGCCTGATGCTCTTGAATTCGGCTTGAGAGTTGTGGATTATATGCGGTGCGAGGCCGTGCGTTTGGGTAGGGAACTCAACATGAAATTTGTGCTGGGACAGTCGCTGGCGGAAACAACCGCGTATCGTTTTGCCCGGCTCGATTTAAAATTTTTTTCGCCCGCCGCCGGACGTTATGTTAAAGGCGACATTGCGGAAGGAGCGATTTATTACACAAACTCAACTCATCTCAATGTTTCCGCGGATGTCACGCCTTTGCAGAAAGTGATTCAGGAAGGCCTTTTCCATAAGTATCTGGAGGGAGAAGTTTTTACGCATTTGCAGTTAGGGGGCTCAAATCCGGGCAAAGAAAAACTCAGCAGGTTTATCCGCAAGGTTTTCTACGATTCCGGCAATCGTCAAATCGATTTTAATCCGGAATTCACATTCTGCTCCTCTTGTGAAAAAACCGCCAAAGGGTTGAATGAAAAATGTATTTATTGCGGTTCCGCCGAGGTCGAAGGCATTGCCCGGCTCACAAAATATTTCAGCAAAATTTCCAGTTGGAATAAAGGGAAGCTTGCCGAACTCAAATATAGAAAAATAAACGATAATTTTGATAAGTAGATATTCAGACATGGATTTTCAATCAAGCCGCCTATAAAAATCGGAATAATCTTATTTTGATTAAAATATCAGTTTGACAGTTATGCCGGATTTGGATAAAGATTAAATCAGTGGGAAAATAGTATTCCATGAGCAGGCCGTAAATATATGTAAAACGCCGAAATTATACAAAGTATCTGAGGCAGGCCATAAAGGCAGGCTGATATAAATAACTTACGATAGGAGAAGATAAATGAATTTTGCACCTACAGAAGAACAATTAATGGTTCAGGACATGGTACGGAAATTTGCCGAAACGGAAATTAAACCGATTGCGGCTGAACTGGACCATACGCATCGCCATCCGGAAGAGATTTGCCGGAAACTGGGTGAAATGGGTATAATGGGCGTGTCTGTTCCTACCGAATATGGCGGAGCGGGCATGGACAATGTAACCTATGTATTAGCCATGATCGAGATTTCCAAGGCCTGCGCGAGTTGCGGTGTAATAGTGTCCGTTAACAATACGCTCTATGGCCACCCGGTTAAGACCTTTGGCACTCATGAACAGAAACTCAAATTTCTTGCGCCTGTAGCGGGAGGTAAAGTGGAAGGCTGTTATGGCCTCACGGAAGCCGGCGCGGGTTCAGACGCGGCGGCGCTACGTTGCAAAGCAGAGCTCAAAGGCGATAAGTATATCGTCAACGGCTCCAAGATGTTTATCACTAACGGCCCTGTCGCACGCTATTGCGTTCTGGCGGCAACCACCGACGCATCCAAGGGTTATAAAGGCGTCATCAATTTGATTGTGGACTTAAAGGAAACACCGGGCTTCAAAATGGGCAAGATCGAAGAGAAACTCGGCATTCTTGCTTCCGGCACGTCCGAATTGGTTTTTGAGGACGCGGAAGTCCCGGCGGCTAATTTGCTGGGCAAGGAGGGACAGGGTTTCCAACAGATGATGGCCGGTCTCAACGCCGGGCGCATAGGCATCGGTGCGCAGGCTTGCGGTATCGGCCGCGCCTGCCTGGAAGACGCCACTGCTTATGCCAAAGAACGGGTTCAGTTTGGAAAACCCATATCTGCCAATCAGGCCATTCAGTTCAAGCTGGCGGACATGGCCACCGAACTTGACGCAGCGGAGCTGCTGCTTTTACGGGCGGCCTGGCTGGAAGACAACGGTAAGGATTTTGAAAAAGAATCAGCCATGTCCAAATACTATGCCTCAGACGTTGCAATGAGAGCGGCGATTGAATGCGTGCAGATTTTCGGCGGCTACGGTTATGTAAAGGAATATCCGGCGGAACGCCATATGCGTGACGCGAAAATATGTCAGATTTACGAAGGCACTAACGAGATTCAACGCGTGGTAGTAGCGAGGAAGCTGTTGAGTCTGAGATAACAATAGTCAGACGATGATGCCTGAGAACATTCGATTTGTCATCAAATGTCTAAAGGGAGTTTAATAAGTTACTAATCACTCAATAAATAAGTTGTTCGTAAATCCATAAGGCAGGATCAGAAATGGTCCTGCCTTATTTATTGGTTGTTAATGATATCGTTGAAATAAAGTAATATATTATCTGTTTGAAAAATACTTGTTGACTTTACAATATGATATCATTAATTTAATGGCATTAAGCTAATGATATTAACTTTTCTTACATCAAAAAAAGAAAGGGAGGTTTTTGTTAAATGTCACCGATAATGAATAATCAAAAGTCTGTTTTAATTACGGGAGCCAGCAGCGGCATTGGATTTGCCACGGCAGAATATCTGGCAGCTCAGGGATTTCATGTTTATGCCGGAGCAAGAGATATGAGCACGCCAGAAGGCCTGAGTAAAAATTCAAAGATTACTCCTGTTAAACTCGATGTAACAAACACAGAAGATATCACTGAAGTAAAAAGAATTATTGAAGAGAAGGGCGCAGGCTTATTCGGATTGGTTAATAATGCTGGAATCGCGAAAGCAGGCGCGTTAATGGATGTGAGCGTCGAAGACATGCGCGCCCAGTTTGAAGTCAACCTTTTTGGCGTTCATCAAATTACTCAAGCGATGTTCCCTTTATTATTAAAAACAAAGGGTAGGATTGTCATGATGAGCAGCGACAGTGGATTCTTTGCGACGCCTTTCTTTGGTCCGTATTGTTCCAGTAAGTTTGCCCTGGAGGGTTATTCCGATTCTCTCCGCCGGGAAATTACCCCTTATGGCGTGAAAGTCATTATTATTGAACCCGGGAGGATCACTACCCCGATTTGGGATAAAGGAGAAAAAATTCTGAATAAATATGCCGATTCGCTATTCGCTATGGAGGCTAAAGCAATTGGTGAATATGCAATCAGGAAAGGGAAAACAACCGGTTTGGCTCCCATAGAAGTTGCCAAAACAGTATATCATGTCCTTATTGCGGCAAATCCCAAATTGCGTTACATTGTAGCGGAGAATAAATTAAAGTATCAAATGATAAAAATATTACCTGCTTCTTATGTGGATAAACTTGCCATGAAGAAAGTGCAAAAGGTGGTCAAGCTTTCTTCGGCTATTACGGATTAAAATAAATAAGAGATTTCTCACTACTTACGGCACTCAGGGAAAGACAAATTCTAACCTTCCTTCATAAAAAAAATCCCCGGGCTTTCGGATATCCCGGGGATTTAAACTGCGAGATATACAAAAAGGTTCTTAGAAAGTCAAAGTCAGTTTATTTATTACCATGTAGTCATCTCTGACTTCGTTTTGATCGGCTGCCCAGCCTTTGTAATAATCACCTACCCACCAGTAACCAGCACCCACCATATAAGACAGGTTATTGGTGATTTTGTAAGTACCGGTAACGTCAAGTTCCAAGCCATAAGAGCTGCCGGCCCAGCCACCCGGTATCTCATCGGCTTTCGCGTAAGAAATTGCTGTACTGATATCCAAGTTGGAAATTGGATGTACGCCGGCTTTGAGCTGGCCGAACCAGGCATTGGTCATTCCCCCATACCCAGTGTTGGGATAGCTCCCGCTGAAGTTAGAAGTTCCACTGTAGCCATTAATTGGACCTACCCAGTAGGTGAGATCCTGATTGAACATAATTAAGCAGGGGTTCCAATCCATGCCGCCGCCCAAAACGTTACCTTTCACCTGGCTCCCGTTTTGGCCATTATCGCCGGACATGTAGGCTACGGTGCCGCCGAAATAAACGGGACCTGCATCAACAACGGCATTGAGATAAGCCATAATGTCTTGCAATTGCAAATCAGCCCCCTTTACGCCATCTTCCATGTTAATCGAGCCCCAACTGTATACAAATTCCGCTTCTAATTTGACCGGTCCTAGTTTGACTTTGGTGTAGGGCTGCAAAGTATAGATATACATCATATTAGCAAATGGTATATAACTGCCGCCCATGTTTAAAGGAACACCCCACGCACCCATCCCCGTGGCGAGGTTGGAACTAGGGGTTTGTTTATCATTAGCAATACGTGAGTAGGTGAAGAGTAAACCTGTCTCACCGCCCTTGAAGTTATAAATGCCAAATACATTATACCTGTCGTAATCAGTATCGGTCCATGTAGCTTTTGGATTCACGGCAGAATAATTTCCGTCAGCTTCCTTCTCAATTTCTGCGCCGAAAGTAACCGGTCCGATCTGCGCTCCGTATAAAATTTGCCCGGCAGGAAATCCGCTGCCGCTGCTTCCGAAAACGGTTCCCCATACGTTATCCTCCGCATAGCCGACCTGGAACAAACCGATGGGCGATGTATACTCAATGTAGGCCCAATCAAAGGCGATGTTTTCATTTTCTGCCCTGGTTCCTGCAGATTGAGTATCATATGTTGTTCCGGGATCCGACCTCGCGCCGCCCCAGATTCTTTCCAGAGCGTCAAAACGAGTGATAAACTTCAGGCCAGGAGAAATTGTAAAGTCCGTCCGGACTCGCAATCTCTGAAAGCAGAACGCTGTGCTTACGTCGTCATTGTTGTGTAAGCCAGACCCACCAGTGCTCTTGTCTATTGAACCTTTCATCAGCGATGTTTGATCCAGATACATTCCGGCTGCGTAATATGAACCGCTAATCTGAACATCGACCGCGAAAGCCGATACACTGAAGGCCATGATCAGCCCCACTAAAAGCAAAACCAACCAAAATTTCTTCATCTTCTTCCCTCCTTAAAATAATATCAATTAGAGTTGGGGAAACCGGCCTTGAAAGCGGGTATTCTTTAAAGGCTGCTTCTGCCCCACCACTTACTGCCGCCGGGGAAGATGCTTAAAATAAAATTCCCCTCAATGCTTCCGGCTTTTCCAGTATGATGAAAAACATTGCATAAGCTTTAATTTAGTTGTATTAATTTAATACTGTTAAATTATGAAGTCAATAAATATTTTTCATTTTCAAAATTTTTTACAAAGAAGTATTATGGAACATAATTATTATTTCGCTAATAAATTTGATGGATTAAATTAATAAGCGATGTTAAAAAAAACATTGACCACATAAGCTGTCGATATTTTTTAAAAAAGTGTTAATTATATAAAGAAAATTGATACAGTTTTCGATAAGGCGACTAAATGATAAAAGAAAGGAGATCAACAATTACCCATGGCCAAATATGAAAGCTATCAAAAAAGTGTGCTGGAGGCCAGTGTCTGGCTTTCAGAAGAAGGTTTTTTCGGATCGCACAAGGGCACCGGAGGCAATGTTTCCGTGCGGGCTGATGAAGCGGCCCTTGCCATAACTCCTTCATCAGTGAAATATCAGGAGATCAAAGTTTCCGATATCTGCGTGGTTGGATTTGATCTTTCCGTCATTGAAGGAAATGATAAACTCAAACCCTCTGTCGAAACGGGCATGCACAGCATCATTTACAAGAAGAGGCCCGATGTCAATGCTATAGTCCATACTCACCAGATCTACGGCAGCATCTTTGCCCTGATCAACACACCTATACCCGCTCTTTTTGATGAGGTCTCTTTTTCACTGGGAGCAATGATAGAGGTCATTCCTTACGCCCTTTCCGGGAGTCCGGAGCTTGTTAATAACGTAGCCGGAAAATTATCGAATAATGCCAACGCCTACATTATTCAGAACCATGGAATATTGGCTCTGGGCAAGACGCTGGACAAGGCGATTCTTCACACGGAACTTTTAGAAAAAGTTGCCAATATCTATTGCCTTGCTTTATCTACCGGCAAGCAGGTTTCTACACTGCCTGCGGAAATTGTTGAACTTGCCAGGACGATGAGAGATTATGAAGTTAAAGCAGCACGGGAGAAATAGTAAGAGAAAAAAATAAGATTGGGAATATGAAACGAACGATTCAATTACAGGGAATGACTTATGTCCGTTCCCTGAACCTTTAAGACGGGAAACCGACTAAATAATACTCCCAGCACTCTGCCGACATCAAAAAGAATCTCTGCTGTAATTTTATCCAGGAAATTCAAGGATGGAGGATTGCGATTTTGAAAAATAACCTTTGCCGCGTCTGCCGAACACATATTGGTCTGCGTGGCGGCATCCAGTTGACTGTGCGGATTCATTTTTTCGAATACATTGATTAATTCCCGGCCAAACTGGTCCAGAAAAAAATAGAAAATTCCATCATGCCTTTTTTTTGCCAGATGCATATAGCTGCCGAGTAATTCAGATACAGAACGCTTCGCTGCCTGTCCCTCACTGGCACCGCACAACAAGGCCTCTTTGAAAGAGGGGAAACCTTCACGAAAACGGCGTTCGACATATACTTCATAACTTTGATGAATGGAAGAAACAACCGTAAATAGCTTCTGTGATGAAAACAGGTTCTTGATCAATAACTTGTTGGGCAACGCTTTCACATGAAAGGGATTGCCTAAATCTGCCAGATAGTGAGCACAGCGGGACAAATACCGCCAACCCCAATATTCATTGTTGCTTTCGAACGACATCCTGGCAAAATTCATATTCACGCGGAATGACTCGGGACCTATTCCAAATGTCTTGCCCAGTAAACGGAATTGCATATGCCGCCAGCCATGAGAGCCCCCGGTCATTTTCTGATTTTTATGAAGATCCAGATCGCAATCCTGATTTAAATCAGGTTCGGTGCTGTAAATTACCAGTACCTTCCATGGCTCAATGGTTTTATCCAAGGGAGGTTCAACACCAAATTCACCATTGCGCTGTGAATAATTGAAAGACCACAGAGGATCAAGTTTGCGGACTTCGCTGTAATTTTCCTTGTATAAATCGATATGATCCGGACCGATTGGCCAGTATTTAGAGTTGATACCGGGATTTGGTTTTACCGCGACTTGCGGCAGGGCCATGAGTAAGGCTGTAGCCTGTACAGAGAAATAAGTAATGTATTCATGAGAAAACCACGGCGCCCAGGCCGACGGCAGGCGTGGGTCGTCATGCAGATAATAATCCAATATTTTAAATCCTTTTGCTGATGAATAGATTACTAAAAAGCCGGGCGGGCAGAGTTATCCAACCCGCACCGGCCTGAAAACAATAATTTAGTTAATTTAGCATTTGAAATCGGTCTTCTTGCCCCAAACACCAAGAGCGACACCGAGTTCTTCATGCTCTTTGGCATATTCTTCCAGTTTGATGCCTTGGGTTGCCGCATCGATGGCCTGCCGCAGTGCACGGGCGCCCGCTTTCGGTCCCTGCGGATGAGCATGAATGCCGCCGCCGGAACCAATCATGATGTCTTTGCCCAGGGTATTGACGATATCGGAAACGTTGGCCGGTGTAATGCCGCCTGACGGCATGGGCATAGTTGCTTTCAGTTTGCCCATGGGATAAATCAGGTTGCGGACTGTGTTCATGAAACGTTCATGCATATATATGCCCTTGCCGCCCAGGGAGAAGGGTAGAACGATCGAGTCGGCGCCGCATAAGCGGGGGATTTTACCGAGAATAAGCGGCGAAGAAATACCCTGATTGGGCGCCATATAATAAGCTCCCGCCACATCCATATGGGCCAGTATCGGCACATTGATAGCCGGGTCGTCTGCCAGCGCGCGCATGGCTTCCGGACCTACAGCCAGATAATTGACCATCATGCCGTTTACTCCGGCGTCCACGCAACGTTTGGCCAGATCGAACATGCGCGGCAGGCGGTCGGTGACATTGACGGTGTAGATGGTATGTTCTCCGGTTTCCTCATATACTTCTTTTTCTATCTTCATGTAGGCTTTTACTCTTTTCACGGCGTCGTTATAACGCATGTTGGCGATCAATTCGTCATCCTTGATGACGTCGCAGCCGCCCAATGCCGCTTCTTTGAAGAGCCGGGCGCCGACTTCCAGCGGATAGCCGCTGCAGGGCTTAATCATGTTGTTGAGTAACGGACGGCCTTTTTTAAGACCGAGCGCCTTCCACCAGCCGTCGGTTCCGAATTTCGGGCCGTTGTATTGATCCAGTGTGGCTTTGGGGAATCTGATATCCAACAGCTTGAAATTGGGCACCATGGAAATATTGCCGATTATCGCGGTCAGAATCATGGGAAGCTGATCTTCGACGTTTGCCGCGGGGAAAGCAAGTTGTAAAATGCACTGTCTTTCTGTAACTTCAGGCGGTATCCCGTATTCATAAAACGGGACCTCGTATGCGCCGATTACTTTTGCGACATGACCGGCACGGATTTCAGGTGTTTCGCCGGGAACAGGCACCCATGTGCCGGTGGTCTGTTCGATGGCCAGGAACTGACCGATTAAAGAAGCATCAAGGGATTTGTCACCCTTTAGCCAATAGGTGGCGATTAAATTGTTTTCCATATCGATGCTTTCAGGTATAGCTATAGGTTTATCCGCGAAAGCATCCATCTTTATTTCCGAATCTTTTGCATTTTTCTTTTCAGCCATGGTTTTATACTCCTTAAAAAATAAGTTTCTTTGTTGAGTTAATTTTTTGGAATCAGCGAAAGCACATATTCCCATATCTCCAATGTTTTCTTAAACGATTCATCATCGTGTTGCATGCATGTGTACATGCGGGTTCCGGCCAGAGTGCACAGACCATGGGCCATTGTAACTACCTGATAGTCATCGGCGACCTGCTTTCGGCTGAAAATCTCGGTCAGAGCATTTGGCGCGTTCAGGTCTATTGAAAAGAATGCAGTCGTCATGTAATGCATGATTGCACCGAAATTATAAACAAAGAATCCCAGATCCGGACGTGTCGCGTAAAGATCATTGAGAGCCTTGGTCAATTTATTGGCGTAAGCAGTTGCCTTTGCTACCGCGTCATTTTCAACCATGTATTTCAATGCATAATAGCATGCTGCCATGGATATGGGATTGGCCGCCAGTGTGCCACCGATAAAAATCTTGTCTCCCATGCTTCCCGAACAGACTTTCATGACGTCCCTACGGCCTGCCACAGCCCCGGATGACGGATAACCGTGCGTGATGATCTTGCCCAGTACTGTTATATCGGGTGTAATGCCGTAAAGTTTCTGAGCGCCACCCATGTCTACCCTGAAACCGGTAACCACTTCATCGAAAATCATCAGTGAACCATACTGATCGCATAATTTCCGGATGGTTTTGTTCCATTCCGGGTGAACCGGATGGGCGCCTGATTCTCCGCCGATAGGTTCTACCATCACGCCGGCGACGCCGCCCTTATCCTGATTATCTTTAAAGGCTTTCTCCAATGCCTCGAAATCGTTAGGCGGCACATCAACTATGTGGGCAAAGCATTCCGCCGGTATTCCTTTGGACTCGAAATTGCCGGTCCGGGGAATGTGAACCGAATAGATCATCTGATCAGACCAGCCGTGATAGCTGCCGCCTATCTTGATGATCTTAATCTTGCCGGTATATGCCCGCGCAATGCGCAACGCCGCCATATCCGCTTCGGTGCCGGACTGGAGAAAACGGACCATTTCGACACCGGGCATGTGTTTAATGATTTCCGCAGCAGCGAGGAGTTCATATTCTGAGGTTAAACCGGTAGCCGGCCCTTTTTCTCTGATGATTTCAATAATCTTTTCATCAAGCGGCTTGTAGCTGTGGCCAAGCATAATGGGCGCACCACACATAAGATAATCGATATACTCATTGCCGTCTACATCCCATATCTTATAGCCTTTGGCCCGGTCCATAGCCAGGGGGAAAGGTTTGTTCTGGCTCAAGTTGTGCTCAACACCGCCGGGAATCATCGCTTTTGCCTTCTCAAAAATATCTATCGAGCACTTGCAACGCTGGGCATAGAGCTTATGCTCGGAATCCAGTTTGTCCTTTGGTATCGGTTGCACGGGTCTTGCTAAAATTTCGTCTTTTCTTTTCATTATTTCTGCATATTCCATAGATTCATATCCTCCTGATTCATCATGCTGACAGTCTTTATATTGAACACACGCCTTCTTTGTTCTTATTCATGCGTGCGCATGCTTTCTTCTGAGAATTGTAGTAAGCTACAAATTCCTTGAACAATTCATCGTATATTATGCGGTTGTCCGGATTGGGCGTGTACTCCGCCTTTATTTGTATGTACTTGGGAATGTCTTCCATTGTTATATATTTCAGGGCAATTGAAGCCAGAAAAGCCGCGCCCCGGGCGTTGGAAAAGATTGGATCCTTGACCTGACGGATTTTTCTGTCAAAAATATCTGCGATAGTTTGCGACCAGACGTCCGAATTGGCGCCGCCGCCAATGAAATTGAGATATTGAAATGGTCTTCCCATGAACTTCTCCACAGGGGCAATCAGCCATTTCGCGTTAAAAGCCACTCCTTCAAAAATAGCACGAAGAATATCCGCTCTGGTATTTTCCAAAGAAACGTTGAACAGAGAAGACCGGATATGGCAGTCATCTATAGGTGAACGTTCTCCGTAAAGCCATGGGGTGAAGATGATGTTATTTGCGCCTGCCGGAACCCGTGCTACAATTTTGTCCAGGACCTTAAATATATCAGGGGCGTTTTCCTCCTGCATAAGTTCATCCTTGTGATACAGAACATTATCTCTTATCCATGTCAGGCATTTACCGGCGCATTCCTGTTCGGTGAGAATGAGATAACGGCCGGGGACGGGACTGGGGAAAGAACCGAAATTGTGGGCTATGTCTGTTTTCTTGAAAGGAACATGGGCTGATATCCAGGATGAAGTGCCGATATAAAAATGACCCTCATAATCACGAACAGCACCGGAACCCACGGCGGCCGAAGGTACATCCGGAGTTCCGCCGATAACAGGAGTGCCTTCTTTTAAACCCAGTTCGGCAGCTATTTCCTTTTTCACCGGACCAAGTATGTCAGTTGCCTGAATCAAATCAGGCATTTTTGAACGTTCGATTCCGGCCATTTTGAGCAGCTTGTCTGAATAAACGACATGCGATGGATCACGGTTATCAGTTACCCAATGCAGCAAAATAGAATCATAAGTGGCTGCATACTTTCCTGTTAAGCGCAAGTTAATATAATCTTTGGGATCAAGAAATTTATATGTCTTGCGATATAATTCCGGCGCGTTCTGTTTTAGCCAAAGAATATGACACAGAGAGTCTTTGCCGGACTGCGAGGGAGCGCCTCCGGTCAGTTTAAGCCAGGTCATCATCTTGAACAGAGGGTAGCCTTCTATTTTGATGGGACCTTTCAGTATAGCTTTCACTGATTCAGCGCCTCTGCTATCCATCCAGATGATGGCATTCATCAAATGTTTGCCTTCCTGATCCAGGGCAACAGTGCCTGACCACTGGGTAGTTACACTGACAGCAACGATGTTTTCGGGTAAAACGAGATTTTTACCAAGTACTTTTTTCGCAGTGGACATGATAGCGTCCCACCATCCATCGGGGTCCTGTTCAGCCCCTCCGTCAGGAAGCAGGATAATGGGCGTTGCTTGAAATTCGCTATCAAGCACTTCTCCATAAACAGAGATTAAAGCCGTCTTGGGTCCTGATGTACCCAAATCAATCGCCAATACATACTTTTGCCTGTCTTTCATAATTTGACCTCTTTATGTGAATAATAAATTGAACACTCAATTTTAAAAGTTACATATGAAACCAAAGAGCCGGCACAACAAATACTTTGATCATTTCATAGCTAAATGCACAGCGTTATCAATGACCTTTTTAAAAGCAACATCCGGGTCATCGATAATTTGAAAAAGCATGCCGCTGTTATGCAGCGAAATGATGCCATGTATCGCGCTAATAATTTGAATGGTTAATAATTTCGTTTCCACTTTTTTTAAGTTCGGCCTTGTT